>ENA-OSEO01001537-OSEO01001537.1-sediment-metagenome-genome-assembly--contig:-NODE-1537-length-40788-cov-6.479747_pt1 | contig 40788 bp, 32 predicted proteins | sample MGYA00237883_ERZ534232 | MGnify/ENA metagenome assembly ERZ534232 | reverse complement strand
ACTGTCGTCAGAGCAATGATGTGAACATCCTCCATCCCAAAGCGGATTCATTCACGGGCATTGTCTTCAGCTCCACTACCCGTGAATGGATCGTTCTTGGGGCTTCCCCTCACTACCATCCATTGCCCCCTTGAGGGGGGTCTGGGGGGTGTCTCTCGTATTTGCTATCTGCCCTGCTACCTTCACCCTCGATTTGCTCGATAGATGCTTCGACACTGCGGAGCACGCCCTCCATATTGCCTTTCACGTCAACATCAAGGAACCGAAGCACCGTGATTCCCAATGATTCTATCCGCTTCTGTCTGATCGCATCTTCTTCTTTCTTTCTGTCATGGGTGTGTCCATCTATTTCTATGGCGAGCATTAGGTCATAGCAGAAGAAATCCACTATATAGTCGTCAATGGGTCTTTGTCTAAGGAACTGGTAGCCGCGCACCTGTCGTCCCTTGAGCTGATTCCAAAGCAGCACTTCAGAAAGAGTGCTTCTATTACGTAGGTTTCTGGCAAGGGATTTGAGTTTCGAATTGTAGGGAAGTATTTTTCTCTTAGGCATGGAACACCCCCAGAAACACCCCCCTGACCCCCCTCAAGGGGGGAAAACACCCCCCTGACCCCCCTCAAGGGGGGGAAAACACCCCCCTGACCCCCCTCAAGGGGGGAATTGCCGGGATTGACTCATGGGTACTGTCTTCATTGCCCCATCCCCATTGCCGTTTAACACTGTCGCGGTCCACGTTCGGGGCAGAACCAGGTTCTGCACACTGCCGATGAGCGGCAGGGGTTTGTCGTCGATAAGCGGCATGGCGCGGGTCACCGAGGTTGGGATAAGTACCCAGCACCCGGGCGGGCCCTTGGGCGTGCCGCTCTCGTCGCGCAGTTTCTCCAGAAGGCCCACCTGGTCATAGCGCGCCAGCAAGCCGGGATTGACGATGAGAAGGGGCTTCTGTGAGCCGAGAAGATGCGCCTGGACCTTGGGCATCTTCTCATTGACCAGGCGGCAGAGCCTCTCCCAGTCCGAGCTGTTCCGGTTGGCCCCGTCGGCCCTGAGAACGGTCCTCCAATCAGCGCCGATCTTCTGGGCATACTCGTGCATGGCGGTAAGCAGCACTTCGTCCATATCCACAAGCTCGAGTCTGCGGAAACATCGGAGCAGCGCTCTCTGTGCAAAAAGGGCGTAGTGGGCCGCCACCTGGATGGCGAGAAACGTCTTCTCGGCCAGAGACTCTTCCAGTCTGGACTGGCAGCGCGCGGCCTCCTGCTGCTCGGGCGGCGTCGGCAGGCGAGGCGGCGTGCCCCAGGTGGTCGTGCGCAAAAGGCTCATGTTCGACACATAGGTCGTCACAGGTTCCGGCCGCACATAAGCCTGCTTCGCGCTGCTCCATTCCAGGCTGATCTCGCAATCCTCGATCAGCTTGTCCAGTTGAGGCCGGCCGGGGAGAAGCTGGGCCCGGGGATACCGTGACCGCACACGCGCCTGGATTGCCTCCGGCTTGAAGGAAGAGACGGCAAGAAGCGATCCACTCGCCAGGCGCAGGGCCTTTTCCCCATCGAGCCCTTCGAGATAAAGCTGCTGGTGGTTCGCCGCAAGGCACGCCCTGGCGCTTGCCGCGGCGGCCAGGGCGATCAGCCGCCGGTCGGGCAGGAACAAGGGCCTCGGATCCTGTGGTCCGGAAGCGGGCGGCTTGACGGCCCGAAGCTGCTCGATGGTGCGCACCGGGCCGGGTGGGGGCCACTGCTGGGCAATGCCATCGGCAACCTGCCCCAACTGGGCCCCATAATCGGCCAGTTCGGTCCCGGTTGCGACAAAATCCGCAGCGGCGCGCCGATGCAGGCTGAACCTTGGGCTGTCTTGCCGTTCCTCCAAGGCAAGGGCAGCACAGGCCACGGCCAGCGCGTTGCGCCGGCGGGGCTCAGCATCGGAAAGGAGGCTCCCGCGCTGAGCCAGCACCGCCTCTCCCAGCTCTTCGGCGGACAACACGCCTCCCTGACGCTCCAGGATGGCTGCGATGTCATCGCGCAGCTCTTTGAGCGAAGCGCTTCGCCACCAAGCCTCCCGTGTGCGGCCCCACGAGATGCACAGCGTGGCCCGTGTGATGCCGAAGTGGTCGGCCACCTCGGTCTGGGAAGGCCAGGGGTGCTTGGGGTGGGGCTTGGGTTCAGACAGGCCGAGCAGGGAGTCCCGATACTGCTGGGCCTTGGCGTCCCGTCCTGCGCCTGCGGTGATGCGCTCGAACAGATGGTCCACGCTCGCTTCTTTTGCCTGGGAGAGCGTTGTGCCCAGGATATCGGCTTTGAGTGGCCGCGCCTGCTCCTTTTCCTCGGGGAAACGGGTCTTGAGGTCGCCTCGCAGTGCAATTATCTCCCGTTTCGTTCGGTAGCCGATGCCCCGGACACCGATAAGGTCGCCCTCACGCAACCGCAACAAGTCCTGGACCCTGAGCACGTTGATCCGGTCCAAAGCGTTGCAGGTGCGCGTCTTCAAGCCCAGGGTTTCCAGGGGCGAAGTCAACGTTGCCTCGGCGATGGCCTTTGCCTGATCCACAGGCTCCCGGCCGGCTTTGGAGACATCTTCCGCATTTTCGAAAACCTGGGTCCACGCGCGGAGCATCTCTCGGGCGTTGTGGAATCGGGAAGCGGGGTCGCGGTGCAAAGCCCTTTCGAAGAACTCGGCCAAGTCGTCTCTGCACGATGCCGGGAAAAGACCGGTTTCGAGGACAAGCTCACATCCGCTGTCCGCGGCGGGATCGGCCAAGCCGTTGCCCCATTGGGCATGCGTGCCCGTGGCCATTTCGTAAAGGGTGACCGCGACGGCGTACCGTTCGGCGTAGGTGTCGTAAATTGCGGGCTTGCGCAGCTTGAGGAATGGGTCCAGGTACTGCTGCGTGCCCACCGTGACGCTTTGCATGTTGGCCGAAACCAGCGAAAAGTCGTAGAGCACGAGGCTCAGGCGCTTCTTGCTCGCCAGGCGCGCCTCTTGAATGCCCATGTTCTCCGGCTTCAGGTCGCGGTGGAAGACGCCCTGGCCTTCCAGGTAGTCGACGGCGTGGAGAAGGTCCTCTCCCAGCGTCTGCAACATTTCGAACGACAGCCTCCCGTCGCTGCGCAGCCGGGCGGCCAGGCTCTCGCCTGCGTCCTGCATCACGATGGTGGTGTGGCCGGCCAGGGTGATGCGCCTGTCCACCCGTACGATCGTGGCGTCGTGCAGGCTACTGAGAACCTCGTATTCTTTCTCTAGGATGGCGTTGTGGTCCGGGCCACGGGCAATCTTGAGGACGGCCGTTTTCTCGCCCGGCGCCTGGGCCCGCACGGCGAGCGCCGTTGCCCCCAGGCCGAGACGATCCGTCACCTCGTACAGTTCCCGGCTTTCGTCATCTCGCAGCTTGTGGCCTTTCTGTGCCTGGAGGGGGTCGGTCAGGACATCGACCGCAGGTTCGGTGAGCTCATTCCAGACCTTCTGGAGCTGCTGTCCAAACTCATCGATGCTCCACCGCAGAAGGGGATTGGCGTGGGTGGAGGCGGCAACAAGGTCGTCTAAGGCCGGGGGCACTCCGTTGCAGACCGCAGAAAGGCGCAGCGCCTGCTGCACGCTGAGCGCTTGCACCAGCTCCAGGTGGTTTGCTGCCGGCGCTTTGCCCGAGAAAAGGCGGAAGGCGATGGCGCCCAGTGAAAAGACGTCGGCCACCTCTGTGGCTTCCTGTGGATTCGCAATAGATTCCGGAGCCATGTAAGCCGCGGCCGCATCCTCAACGAGGCAGTCCACGTGGACCGTGCCGGTGAGGGTGGCCTTGGAGGTCGATTCGCGAAGGTAGAGGGCGGTCTGCCAGTTGAAAATCCGCACCACGGGCCGCTCGCCGGGGCTGTCGGCAGGAGTGAACAGAATGCTGCGAGGAGAAAGGGCGCGATGGATCAGGCTGTGATTGTGCGCCGTTCTAATGGCATCGTGAAGCTGCTCCAGTATTTCGAGGGCTGTTGCCTGATCCAGGGAGCTCTGACTTGCCAGCCACAGGTCCAAACGCTGAGCCCTCGCATCGTACTCGAACAGCACCACCGGGCCCCGTTCACCACTCGATATGTGTTTTACAGGGAGGATGCCCGGGTGCTTGATGCTGTCCAGAATGGCAAACTCACGCTCCGCGGCACGCTGGATGCTCCGGCGCTCTTCCTGGGACACCCCCTGGCCCACCATGTAGCACCGGGCCCTGCGGCGGGTCCCGTAAAAGGCAGGATTCTCGGCCACACGATCCTGATAGCCCGGGCCCTCGTCAATAAGGTCTCCAAGCCCGTAGTCCTTGACCCGCCGCCCTCGCGTTGTGGCATGAACGGACGCCTCTATGGTACGCACAAGGCCGGAGACATCACGCTGGCGCACCACATGCCCGCCTTGCAGATCGGTGCCAACGATCTTGCCGGTTTCCAGTGCGGAGAGGATCCCCGAGATCTCCCCGCGCTTCACAGGCGGCAGATCCTCCCGAACGCAAACCCATGCCCGATGACCAGGCTCGAGCTCGCAGCTTATCCCTTGGGCAGAAAGGAAAACAAGCGGCCCGATCCACGGAACGGCCAGCCCCCTTACCGTTCGGTTGGCCTGGAGAACGCTCTTGAGAGCCTTGCACTTCTTGTTGGTCAAATAGACGGGGTTTTCGATGGTTTCCGTATGCCCGTCGTGGAAGAAATGCCAGAATTGGTGGTCGCCTCGCATCCTTCCGGGGTCGCTTTTTATCTCGACCACCCACACGCCGCTTGGGCTGAGGACGAGTGCGTCGATCTCGTACAACGCACCCGAACCGGCAATGAACTCCACGTTGGACCACACGTGCCACGGATCGCGATCGGGAAGCCCCTGCCGCAGATAATCCAGCGCCTCTTGCTCCCAGGGGTATTCAGAAAGCGTCCCGCTGTGCCAGCGATTGTCAGATAGGGTCATTGCGATGCACCCACTTTCACCGAGTCTGGCGATCCCGCAGACCGATGAGCCGCGACCATCCGAGTATGTTCCACTTCCCGCGAAGGAAAGCCGCCCGCTTTCCACAGCGAGCGTGTGACGAATCCGCGCTTTCACTATTGGCGGAAACCAACGATATGCAGGGTTGCCTGCCCCATGCCCAGGGCCCCGAAAAGGGCTTAGCAACAGGCAATGGAGCTGTCAATCCGAAAGGTTGGGAGAGGGGCTGATGCGCGGGGCATCACAGGAAGGACCCTGAAGGGGGTCTCTCGGGTCTCACAGGCGGGCCTCAATGGATGGCATGGCCGGGTGATCGGGCTGCCGATCACTGGGTGGCCCGTTAAACGACCTGGACGGGGTTATTCAGCGCCCAAGAACAAGCTGAGCGCATTTCGGGCCCAGTGTGGCGGTCTTTCTCAGACCTTTGCCATTGCCTCGGTGAGGCCGCGAGTTGCCTCTATCGTCACTGTCGTGGTAAGCGGTTTGAAGGGTGAGCAGCGCGAATCGGCGACCACCTCTTTGGGTACTTCACTGGGAGACGGGTCCCCTTGGCAGCCGCCGGGAAAAAAGCAACCGGCCTAGAACGGGGGAGCAACACAGTGTCGTGTTGGAACGGATGTTCTGGGGGACGAGACGTAAAAGGGGCTTTAACGCCTCTGCGCGACTACAGCGAAGCCGGAGAAGCGGAAAGCCGCTCTCAGGCAAAATCTGTGAATCCAATACGTTGGTCCGTGTATTTCTTGCCGAGTACGGTGGCCGTCTAGTCATGGGGAATGGTTTTCAGTGCGAAATGAGAGGCGGGAAATATGGGGACGCACCCGAAGTGCGGGCCGTGATCGGCAAATGTACATAGGCCCCGCGATGCTGCGAGATAGTGTATCACGATGCAAATCACGAAACTAAGAGCGAAGAACTTCAAGTCGTTGGTCGATTTCAGTCTCGATCTCAGCAAGTTCACTTGTCTTATCGGCCTCAATGGTGCAGGCAAGTCTACGGTCCTTCAATTCATAGACTTTCTGGCCCAACTCGTTCGTGGCGATATCCGAAGGTGGCTGGAGGAACGAAAGTGGCAAGCCAAAGACATGAAGTCGAAGCTAACCCATAAAAATAACATAGATTTCATTGTCCACATGACGCAACGGTCCGGAGAGAAGGCAAAATGGAGCGGGACCTTCAATCCGGTTCGACTTCATTGTACACAGGAACAAGTCATTGTTGGCGAAGCATTCCTTACGGTACTGGATAACATGGTGAGTTACCGTAAGGAAGTGCACAGTCCGCCGGAACCCACCGACAGGAACTCATCGCGCCGGGAAATCGACTTTACCTACGAGGGTTCCATTCTCTCGCAGCTCAAAGACTCCGCTCTCCCGCATCCTCTGCTGGGCCTCAAACACTTCTTGCGGAGTATCAGTTCGCTCGACCTTATGTCGCCGGAGCACCTATATCAACGAACACGTGAGTCCGGAGGATCGATGGGGCTCGGTGGGCGGAGATTGTCGGCGTTTCTCCATGAGCTTGGGCGCCAGGAGCGTGACCGGTTGGTTGAACGATTGAAAAAGGTTCATCCGCAAATCGTAGGCCTGCATACGAAAGCACTGCGTTCCGGTTGGAAGCAACTGGAAATCAACGAATCGTACCGGGGCGAAAAGTCAGAATTGTTCCCGCTGATGACGACCGAGGCTCGGCACGTTGCGGATGGGATGCTTCGCTTGATAGCAATTCTTGCAGAGACCCAGACGAAGCATCAATTTTTGCTGTTCGATGAAATTGAAAACGGGATGAACCCGGAAGTGGTGGAATTTCTGCTGGATGCTTTGGTTTCGGCTGACCAGCAGGTCGTGGTAACGACGCACAGCCCCACGATTCTGAACTACCTTGAGGATGACGTTGCACAAAAAGGCGTGCTTTACCTGTACAAGACGTACAAAGGGTGCACACGGGCGATTCGGTTCTTCGATATTCCCTCCGTTGCCCAGAAGTTGACCGTTATGGGGCCGGGGGAGGCGTTTGCCGACACAGATTTGACGAACCTCCAAGCGGAGATCGAGGCCGGTAAGGAGGAGCAGTGAGATGTACTTCCTCTTCAGCGGTGAAGGCCCAACCGACCTCGGTGTGTGCAAAGACAACGCCGCAGTCTGTGAGGCGGATAATTTTGATCCCGGTCCGATGGCTGTTATCGTGGATCAGATTGTCTCTGGCCGGCAAAACTACTCACTCCTTGAGGCAGGATGCTACGGACTCGTCTCGATGCATGCAATTGTGGAAGGGGCTGCCGAATTGAAAGCGGTTAAGAAGGGAATCCGACTGCCCGGAAAGAAGCGTCCAAAGGAGACCCAGTACTTTTTCAAAAACGCAAGGGTGTTGGCCAGAATGGCTCAGGACAAGGAGTCTGAATCGAACGACCAAGTGGTGGCGGTGTTGTTTCGAGACGCGGACACGGCCACGGGGGGCCGTGGGGATTGGCAGCCCAAGCGACAGTCAATGCTGGACGGTTTCGTTGAAGAGGGGTTCACAAGGGGCGTTCCCATGATTCCGAAGCCGAAGTCAGAGGCGTGGCTGTTGTGCGCATTGCAGGAGCATCCGTACCGCCGTTGTGCGGCACTTGAGGATCGGTCGGGGAGCAGCAACTCCCCGCATCCGCTCAAGAGAGAACTCGAGGAGAGATTGCGCCGTTGCGCAACGAGAGAAGTTCTTTTCGAAAAGGTGGCCGATCGAACGGTCGACATCGAGAGAATCGATATGCCGAGTTTTGCGGCCTTCCGGACCCGTTTGGAAGAGGTCATTTGATCGGCAAGGCCATGGGCTCCGTCTGGAAGCAAAGGAACGTAATAGCGTAAATGACGCCACCAGCGGCCGGTCCTGGGGGACCTGGCCCTATCTTAGGCCTGCTGGTCGTGACCGCGGCAGAGGACGCAGTGGAACGGGTTTGATCACAACTTGGGCCACCGAGTTTGTTCCGTCTTCGGGGAAGAAGTCAATGCACCGCCCGCCCCAGACCACCCGGCAGATGAAAATATCGTCATTCCGGACTTGATCCGGAATCCAGTTTCCCGCGGGTTCGCCATGCCCCCTTGCGCCCATGCGTTGTGGCCGAATGTATGATCAAGCCCCAGTGGAACCTGGCCTTGACCCTGTTTGGCGATGCGTTCGCATCTTCTCCCCTTCCCATCCACCCGCTATGCTCAACTGGCGGTCTTCGATCTTGCATCCGCTTTTCAGCGTACGGTGATAAACTCCAGATAGGTCCTGTACTCGGTGTCCTGCTTGAGCGTGTCAATGGAAATGATGGACTTGTCGTAATAGTAGAAAGGATTGTGGCTGGTGGGGATGCGGGAACGAATACGCTGGATGCCGACCGAATCGAGCCGGACCAGCGGAATCGTGAACCGACTCCACAGTTCCTTCTGAAATTGGGTGAGCATACTCTTGACCGCCACCACGAGGATCCGCTGCCCTTTGCCCCGCCTGATCAGTTCACAGAGCAAGATCCCGGCTTCCAAGGTCTTCCCCAGGCCCACCGCATCGGCGATAAGAATCCGCTGCCGGGGCTGCTGTAGGCTTTGAACGGCCGGATCAAATTGATAGGGCACGTAGTCCATGGCAGCGTTATGGCCCACGTAGAGGTTTTGGTCGGTAGGCGGTACGCGCCGCAGGAGGCTTTCCATGTAAAGCAAGGAAGCCTGGTACCCCGGTGATGGATCGGAAACGAGCTTCGTGTCCACCGGATCGAGGATCTCGACCTTCTTTTCGATTTCCGTCAGAAACACCGCCTCTTTGTTGCGGACCAACTCCGATATGCCCACCACCTTCAACGCCTGCCCGGCCGTGGAGGTCCGATCCACCCGCCGAACGAGCCATTGCGCATCCCGCACCACAATCCTGGCTCCGGGGGCAAGGGGAGGGGGTTTCGACTCATGGTTGGAACCGGCCATTCCAGGTTCTCTCCTTGGGGGTTCGTGGTTCATGAAGAGGGTCTTGGGTTTCTTGTATCGGACTCCCGGCCTCGCCTCAATCCCTATCTTCGGGACGGTCCCGTTTCCACCCTTCCCGACGGGCCGGTCGTGCGCGCGATAAACCCCCTTGACAGGGGAGCCGCATGTGAATACAGAGCTGTGACTGAAAGGGTTTTTCTGGTCATACCGGTTTGCCGAGGAGCGCACAAACCATGTCCAAGAGCTTCAGCCCAGCAGAGCGTGCGGCGATCAGAGACACGCTCATCGACAGGGGAAGGGAGCTTTTTTCCCGATACGGGCTGCGCAAGACCACCATCGACGATCTTGCCGGTGGGGCGGGTATTTCCAAGGGGGCGTTTTACGGGTTCTTCCGATCCAAGGAAGAGCTTTTCGTGGAGATCCACGAACACGACATGCAGATCGTCCGGGCGGAGGCCATGGCGCGCTTTTTTCCGGACGGCCGCCTCACCCGTGAGAGGTTCCGTGCGTTTCTGCTCCACCTTTCCGAATCGTTTCACTCCAACCCCCTGTTGATGCATCTCTTTCAAGAGGGCGAGATGGCCTACCTTGCCCGGAGGCTGCCCCACGATAAGATCGAGGCCCACCAGAGGGCGCAGCAACAGTGGCTCCTTCCCCACATCGAAGGCTGGTGCGCCCGGGGAGCGCTTGTCGGGCGCAATCCCCAGGCCATACTCGCCGTGATTCGATCCCTTTTCCTGCTGCCTTTGATGCGCAGCCGGATGAGAGAGGAACTCTACAGGGAAACCATCGCCCTTTGGGTGGATGTGGTGACCGAGGGCCTGGTCAGGGAGGAAGAATGAGCGGACCGGCGATTCAGGTGCAGGATCTGCGCTATGCTTACGGAAAGACGGAGGCCGTGAAGGGCATCGGCTTCGAAGTGAAACCCGGCGAGATCATGGGTTTTCTCGGCCCCAACGGGGCGGGCAAATCCACCACCATCAAGATCCTCACGGCACAGCTTGTGCCAAAGTCCGGCACCGTGCGCGTGTTGGGCATGGATGTCGCGGGCAACGGCGCGCGGGTGCATGCGCGCATCGGGGTTTGTTTCGAGGAAAAGAACCTCTATCTCAACATGTCCGCCCGTGAGAATCTCGTCTTTTTCGCCCGGCTTTTCGGCATGAGGAACCCGGACCCGGGTGCCCTGCTCCAAAGGGTGGGTCTGGCACAAAGGGGCAAACAAAGGGTGAAGGACCTCTCCAAGGGACTGCGGCAAAGGCTGATGATCGCCCGTGCGCTTGTCAACCGGCCCGATGTCCTGTTTCTCGACGAGCCCACCGATGGTCTGGACCCGGTATCGAGCCGCGCGGTGCGCCGTCTGATCAGGGAGGAGGCGGAGCGCGGGGCCGCGGTGCTGCTCACGACGCACGACATGTGGGAGGCGGACGAACTGTGCGACCGGGTGGCCTTCATCAACGAAGGCAGGCTCTATGCCCTCGACTCCCCAGAGAACCTGAAGCTCCGGTACGGGAAAAGGTCCGTGAAGGTGCGGGTGCGCGAGGACGGAAAGGTACGTGAGCAGATCGTGGAGCTGGACACCCCGGAGGCCGGCGAGAGGCTCAAGACCGCTGTGGCGGCCAAGGGTCTGATGACCATTCACACAGAGGAGGCGACCCTGGAAAGCCTCTTTGTCCGCATGACGGGAAGGGGCCTGGAAGGATGAAGACATTGCGCTCCGGGGCCTCCATCATATGGACGATCGTCTGGAAGGACCTGCGCGAGTTCTCCCGGGACCGCCTCTGGATTGTCATCACCCCCCTTTCCCTGGCCATGGTCATCGGAGCCTTTTGGCTCCTTCCGGCCCGGGTGGACGAAACGGTCCCGGTGGGGCTCTACCCGCCCCGTCTGGCCAAGGCCCTAAAGTCCCTGGACGCCCATGGGCAAGACCAAAGCGGGGGCTTCGAGATCGTACCCTTCCGGAAAAGGGACCGTCTCATGGCTGCGGTTGCGGGTAAGGGGCGACAAACCGGTGAAAGGCGTGTGTCCATCGGCATCGCTTTTCCGGAAGATTTCGAAGCAGCCACCCGGGAAGGACGCAGGGTTGCCGTGAATGTCTATGTGGACCCGGCTGTCCCCGGACGCTTAAGAAGGGCCGTTTCCGGGCAGATCCGCGAAGTCGCTTACGCCCTCCAGGCACTGGAGCGCGGCAAGAAGCCCGAAGACGCGCTTCCGGTCGTGCTGCCCGACGAGAGCACCGTGGTCCTGGGCGAAGACCGGGCAGGGGCACAGGTCCCGCTGCGAGACAAATTGCGCCCCATGATGGCGGTGGTCATCCTGATGATGGAAGCCCTGGCGCTCGCCGGCCTCGTGGCCGTGGAGATCTCCCAACGTACCGTGACGGCGCTTCTGGTGACACCGGCCCGCACCGCCCACCTCCTTGCCGCCAAAGGGATCACGGGCGCGGTCCTCGGGATGGGCCAAGGGCTTGTCTTCCTGCTGGCCACCAGGAGTTTCGGCAGCAGCCCGCTCTTTGTCACGGTCCTGTTACTGGTGGGCGCCGTGATGATGTCGGCCGTCGGGATGATTGCAGGGGCTGCGGGCAGGGACTTCATGAGCACCCTTTTTGCCGGCTTTGCACTCATCGTTCCCCTGATGATTCCGGCCTTTGCGGTGCTCCTGCCGGGCAGTCCCTCCCTTTGGGTCAAGGCCATGCCCTCCTATGGAATCATCCGGGCCATGGTGGAGTGCGTGGCCTACGGCCGTCCCTGGAGCGAGATGGGCACCCATCTATCACTGGCCCTGGCATGGTGTGTGGCGCTGCTTGGGGCGGCGCTCTACCTACTCAAAAAGAAAGTGGAGGCATTATGAGCAGCGGCCGCATATGGGCCATGGTGGCCCGGGACCTCAAGATGGGGCCCCGGTCCCCCGTTTTCCTGTGGTGCGTGCTCATGCCGCTTCTCATCACGTTCCTGCTGCAAGTGGTCCTGCTGGCCCTTTTCGATCCTGTGCCGCGGGTGGGGATCGTCGATTTCGGGGCCTCCCGGATCACCGGGGCGGTCCGAAACATGGAGGACATGGAGCTGACCCTGGCCCACAGCGTGGCCGACCTGCGCAATCTGGTCGAGAAAGACGACGTGGACGCAGGCCTTGTGCTGCCCGCGGGATTCGACGGGGCGGTGCGCTCGGGGAAAAGGCCCCCGCTCGTGTTCTATGTTTCGGGTGAGAGTCCCCTTTCCACGCGCCTTGCCCTGGCCCTTATCGCCTTGGATCTCGTGCGGAAAGTGGAAAACAGGGGGGCCCCGGTGGAGGTGGTGGTGCATACCTTGGGCAGCGGCCCCACCCTTGTCCTGTCGCATCTGCTCGTTCTTTTCGTCGTGCTGTTCGCGATATTCGTCTGCGGTATTTTCGTGCCGGCCTTCATGCTGGTCGAAGAGCGCGAGAACGGAACGCTGACCGCTTTGCTGGCGACCCCCGCCACGATGCGTGAGATCCTCTTGTCCAAGGCGCTGCTGGGGTTTGCCGTCACCCTTCCCATGGCCCTGCTCACTCTGGCCCTCAACGGAACCCTCGGCGCCCGCCCCGGGGCCCTGGTTCCGACCTTGGCCGTGGGGGTCTGCCTGTGCGTTGAAATCGGGATGATCTACGCAACGCTGTCCAAGGACGCGAAGACGTTGTACACTCTCTCCAAGAGCCTCAACATCCTTATCATGGGACCCGCGGTTTTCTATGTCTTCCCCCAGTGGCCCCAATGGATCGCCAAGATCTTTCCCTCCTACTGGTTCATCGACCCCCTCTACCGCGTCGCGATAAAAGGCGCCTCCCTCGGGCAGGTGTGGCTCCACCTTGCCGTCGCGCTGGGGATCGGCATTGTGCTGCTCGCATCCCTCGTCTTCCTCGTCAGGCGTATGGAGGCGAACCTGGCCACACAATAACACAGGGAACGAACACGATCGGCCGTGCAATGCCCCGCACCCGCTCAAACTATCCCCGGCTTCCATCAAAGCAACTCTCGGACGCGCTCTCAATGCTCGAACATGTGGACAAGCAGCAACCCTACCGTGATGATGCAGGCCCCAACCCCGGCCTTGCGGCGTATGAGCACGTTCCACGCAACGTGCATGAACGTGGAGTCGATAACCAGGATGCTCGGAAGGCCCTCCATGATCCCTCCAGCCTCTTTGACAAATCCGAAAAAACACTATAAGTTTAGAAAAAAATGGGTCCGGCCCGGCCCAGACCGTGCCGGTCCGTTTCGCCCTGTGCAGCCGAAGGAGGCCGCACGGCGGCCCCTGCCGTTACACAGTCCCGGATAATGTCTCCGGTTCCTTTACGGGTTGAAATGCGCGACGACGTGTCGTGATCAGGCCTTGAGCGCAGCGCTCCCTTTATTGCGGCCATTGGCCGGAAGGGAGCCGGTATCCGAAAGTCGATTGAATTCCAACAGAAGAGGCCCCTTATGAAAACGCACAGCACATTCATATGGTTAAAGCTGTTCCTCGCGTGGAGCCTGGCTGTCGCTCTCCTGCCCCTCGCCCCCCAACGGGCCATCGCCCTGGGCCACGTGAGGCAAGCCGGAACCCTCACCGTCCTTACCGACAACAACGCCCATTGCTTCTACACATACCATGAAAAACCCATGGGTTTCGAATACGACCTGGTCAAGGCATTCGCCGATTACCTGGGAGTGGGGCTGAAAGTGGTGAGCCCCGGTTGGGAAAGGTTGTTCGACGCCCTGCAAAACGGCGAGGGAGATTTCATCGCTGCGAGCCTGACGCCGACGCCCTTGCGGAGAAAGATCGTGGATTTCTCCGACGGCTACCTTCCGATCCAGCAGCATGTGATAACCCATAAGGACAACCTGGGGATAAGAAGCCTGCGAGATCTGGAGGGCAAGACCATCCATGTGAGGAAGGGAACGTCCCACCAGGAGCGCCTGGAGGAGTTGCAGCAGGAAGGACTGCATTTCGATCTTGTCATTACCGAGGACACACCCACCGAGGAGCTCATCAGGCAGGTGGCGGAAGGAGAGATCGACGTCACCGTGGCCCCTTCCAACGTGGCCCTGCTCAACCGGCGGTACTACCCGGATATCAGCATAGGAATAGCCGTGGAGGAGGAGCAGACCCTGGGATGGGCCGTGAGGAAAGGCGATCGAAAGCTGCTGGAGCAGATCAATCGATTCTTCAATGCCATAGAGGAAAACGGTACGTTCGGAAAGATTTACAACCGCTACTATGAAAACGTGGAGATCTTCGACTTTGTGGACATCAAGAAGTTCCACATCCGCTTGCAGACCCGACTGCCCAAGTACGCGGAAACCATCAGGCAGGAGGCCGCCAGGTACTCCTTCGACTGGATCCTGATAGCAGCCCTGGTGTACCGGGAGTCCCACTTCGATCCCAGGGCCATCAGCCATACGGGGGTAAAGGGTCTGATGCAGTTGACGCTCGCCACGGCCCAGGAGGTGGGCATACAAGACCGCCTCGATCCGGTGCAGAGCATTGTGGGGGGGGTCAAATACCTCCACACTCTCTACAAGCGGTTCGAGGACATCCATCGGCCCGACAGGATGCTCTTCGCACTAGCCAGCTACAACGTGGGGTATGGTCACGTGCGGGATGCGCAGCAGATAGCCCGGAGGCTGGGTATGGACCCGAAGAGATGGTCCTCCCTCAAGAACGTCCTGCCTCTGCTGCGGTACAGACAGTACCACGAGCACACCACCCATGGGTACGCCAGGGGAACGGAGCCTGTGCAGTTCGTGGAGAGCATTTTCCTTTACTACGATATCCTCAAGCGCGTGCTGCTGCAACAAGAGCGGGGGGGCGCCCTTTCAAGCTGAAGGGGCCTTTTCTTCCCCGGAGGTTGGCGATGCTCCCTCCATGATGGCCTTCAGTTCGTTCCCGTCGATTTTCTCCTTGGCGAGCAGGACCTCCAGCGCCCTTGCCAGGACCTGCCTTTTGTCCTGCAAGATGTCCAGTGCCCGGGCATACTGCTCGGTCAAGATGGCGCTCACCTCACCGTCGATGAGCTGCGAAGTCGCCTCGCTGTATTCCGCAGGGGCTTCGAAGCCGGGCTGGAGGAAGGGAGCTCTCTTTTCCCTGGCGAAGTACACCTGCCCCACCTTTGCGCTCATGCCGTATTCTCTGACCATGCTCCGTGCGATGTCCGTGGCCTTGGCCAGATCGTTGTGGGCCCCTGTGGACACGTCCCCCAGGACGATTTCTTCCGCTGCCCGTCCGCCGAGCAACACCGCTATTTTCGTGAGCAGCTCGGTCTTTTTCATGAGAAACCGGTCCTCGGTAGGCACCTGAATCGTGTAACCCAGGGCGGCGATCCCTCGGGGGATGATGGAGATCTTCTGCACCGGGTCCGCTCCCGGCAGCGAAAGGGCCACGAGGGCGTGGCCAAGCTCGTGGTGGGCGACGATGACCCTCTCCTTTTCGTTGATCAGCCGGTTCTTCTTCTCGAGACCTGCCACGACCCTTTCCACGGCTTCCTCGAACTCGGACATCGCCACGTCTCTCCGGCTCTTCCTCACGGCCAGAAGCGCCGCCTCGTTCACGATGTTGGCAAGATCCGCCCCCACCATACCGGGCGTCATGGCGGCGATCCTTTCAACGTCCAGATCCGGTGCGGCCTTGATGCTTTTCAGGTGAACCCTGAGTATGTCTTCCCTGCCTTTCTTGTCCGGACGGTCCACCAAGATCTGGCGATCGAAGCGACCCGGTCGCAGCAAGGCCGGATCGAGTATTTCGGGGCGGTTGGTGGCGGCCATGAGAATGACCCCTATTTTGGGGTCGAAACCGTCCATCTCCACGAGAAGCTGGTTGAGGGTCTGTTCCCTTTCATCGTGTCCGCCCATCGTGCCGAATCCCCGTGCCTTGCCAAGGGCGTCCAGCTCGTCGATGAAGATGATGCACGGCGCCTTCTGCTTGGCCTGAACAAAAAGGTCCCTCACCCGTGCGGCCCCGAGGCCCACGAACATCTCCACAAACTCCGAACCGCTCAAACTGAAAAAGGGCACACGGCTCTCGCCCGCCACCGCCTTGGCAAGTAGCGTCTTGCCCGTTCCCGGAGGTCCCACAAGGAGTATCCCCCTGGGCATCTTGCCCCCGAGTTCGGTGAACCTCTTCGGTTCCTTGAGAAAGTCGATCACCTCCACCAGCTCCTGCTTGGCCTCGTCCACGCCGGCAGCGTCCGCGAAGGTGACCCCCAGCTCGTCCTCCACATAGATCTTTGCCTTGTTCTTGCCCAGCGTCATGAAGCCGGGCTGCTGGCCCGTCATCCGCTTCATGAAAAAATACCACACACCCACGAAAATAAAGACGGGAAAGATCCAGGAAAGGAGATTGCGGAAAAACGTGGACTCCACTTCGCCCTTGAAAGTGACCCCGTATTCGGCCAGGGTCCGGGAAAGCTCGGGATCCACGCGGACGGTGCGAAAGAGCTCGCCCGTTCCGTTTGCTTCCGACTTCATTCTCCCCTGTATCTGGTTCGAGGTGATGGCCACCTCTTTGACCTTGTTCTGGTTGAGCAGATCGAGGAACTCGCTGTAAGGGATCGTTCGGATGGAAAAGACCGAAAGCAGGTACTGGTGCAAGAGAAGCACCACCCATATCCCGAGGACAACATACCATATGGAGAACTTGTGGTGTCTTTCCATGAAACCTCCTCGGACCTCTACACACAGGCATTGGCGCGGGCCGATGGAAACCGGCCTGCCCTTTCTTCGTGGCGCCCGAACCCGCAGGCAAACAGGTGCTGATAAAGACATTGAGCCGGAATGAGGGATCGCAAATCGTCTTTGGTGCGAGGTCGGGCGCCGACGGGCAACACCTGTAGCACCGTTGGCTTTTGTTCGCAAGCCGGCCACGATACTCCTTGCGGCCGGTCCGGCGCTTCAGGGAAAAACCGTCCCGTGCCGGGCAGTGGTGTCCATGGCCGCGGTGTAGGGGACCCGGACAAGGTTGCGCGTCAAGATGGCGACCAAGGAAACCACCAGAAGGCTCAGCACAATGGTACGGGACACCACGGGCATGGTAACGCCTCTTGGCTTCATACTGTTTCGTGCTTCCGCGCCGTGCGCTGAAAGCCTTCAGAACGGTGCGAAATGGTTTCGGGCCCAGTATTCGGTTTTCAGCGTCTCTTGCTGGGTCAGCAGGGCGTTGTAGTGGCCCTTTTCCCATTCGGCCAGTTCGCCGAAAAAGCGCTTTACCACCGGATCCGACGCCTCTTCGGATGCCTGGGTGTAGTACCTGATGGCATTGAGCTCCAGTTGGATACCCACCGAAAGGGCCGTCATTTCAAAATGGGCCTGGTCCACACGTGCCCGCAGCTCCTCCGAGAAGATCGGGTTGGCTCCGATGAACTCCGCTTTCGGGCCCGGATCGAGGCCCGGATCGGCCTTGCCGGTTTCCATCAGCGAGCGGTACTGGTTTTTCAGAAACGTCAAATGCCCCAGTTCCTCCCTGGCCAGGCGTTCGAAGGTTTCGCGGCCCTTGGGGTCCGCCGTGGCTGCCGCGGCCATCCTGTAAAAGTGGTGTCCCTCGTGCTCGGCCCGCATGGCCGTCTGCAGCGCATCGGCCGGCTTTGTGATTGGTTCGTTCGTCATGGTGCCCTCCTTTTATGCGCCCCTTCGCTGCCCAAGCCGAGGCAGCCCCGGAGAGAGATGCCGTGACGGAGGAATCCTGCCTCCATCCTGACCATGAGAGCAGAGGTGAAGCCCAGGGGCCGTGCCGCTGCAACCTGCCGGCCCAACCCTATCATGCGTCATTGTGCGCATGGACCCGACGCAGGCGCTTCTGCTGCCCACGATGACGCTTGTCTTCCAGGCGTCGCATCCCGGATCCCAGGCTGGGTCGGGTTTTTCGACGGACTTTGGGCTTTTCGGCGGCCTTTCGTACCAGCTCGGCCAGGCGGTTGAGCGCGTCCTGGCGGTTTCTCTCCTGGGTCCTGAATCGTCGGGCATCGATGACCAGGACCCCATCGCTGGTGACCCGCCGGCCCCCGAGACTCAGAAGACGCCTGCGAACATCCGGCGGCAGACAGGCCGAGCGGGCCACGTCGAAGCGAAGCTGCACCGCCGTTGCCGTCTTGTTGACGTTTTGTCCCCCCGGCCCCGAAGAACGGATGAACGTGAAGGTCAGCTCGGTTTCGGGGATGGCGATATTGTAGGTAATGGGAATCATGGTTGCAGCGGTTTCGCAGCACGGCTTCCGCCGAAATCGGTTGCCTCGGGCTTACTCGTGTCTTCCTTCTGCCGGTCGCAACCCCGAAAGGGGCAGGGTGGAACCCATCGGTCTTGATGATATTGCGGGGGGTTCCGGTTGCACCCCGAGCGTTTCGTCTCAAGAAACCCACCGAATGACCCGATAAGAGGGCAAAAGCCGCTCACACGGGTCATGGGGGAATCAACAATGAATGCGATTGCACCTGCAAATGCTAGTATCACGATGTGTATCGCCACACAAGCCACGGCCTTGGAGCAGGGAAAGATCGAGGGGGCGGTTGACGTCGCGGTGCTTTCCAGTGCCCTGGATCTTGAAAAGGAAATGGCGGCGGATATTCTCAAATCGTTGGGCCTGGGTCAGAACCTGGATCTGCTGGCCTGAGCAGAACCCGGGCCGCCGTCACCCCCCTGCCTGTAGGGGCGCACTCCACGCCACAGCGCGCTTTGCAGCACTTCAAGCCTGCACGATGATCCCCGCAAATACTCCATAGCCTTACCGATCTTTCCACCTCGATGTGCGCCACAGGGAAATCGACCCGGCCCCACACCCGTACCATCGGCTCCAAGCTTCGGGTTTTCCTGCTCCGGCAAGACTTGCTTCCGGCAGATGGCAAACCCTTACCGGGTGGGATTCGAACCCACCGGACTCCTTCGGCGAATTTCAGGCGGGCGCGTCAGCCTGTCTGTTCCAACACCCCAGGATTTGCCATACCTTTGTTTCCCGGCCCCATCGACCCCCGTGCCAGGGAATCGGCGCCTGGAACCTGAAAGGAACGAGATTCGTAAGGGCTTGTGTTTTGGTGCTTTCGGTACTAATGAAAGACCCGGAGTCGACCAGGGGTGTGTGACGGGAAAGGGTCTCTGCCAGGGGACCCGGACGAAGGCTGAAACGGGCCCGAAGCATGGTATTTTGCCGCAGGGTGCTGTGTGACACAACAGGAGGCCAGGATGAAAGTAATGGTTTGTTATGATGGGACGGAGCCGGCCAAGGAGGCCCTGAAGCTTGCCAGGGAGCACGCCAACGTGTTCGGTGCCAAGATTTACGCGGTCAACGCGCTGTCGGGAGACCCCCAATCCCAGATCCACAACCTGGAGAAGGGCGAGCAGGATCTGGCCTATGCCCGCGTGTTTTTGGGGCGTGACAACCTACAGGTCGAGACCGAGCTTCTGGCCACCGGGCTGGAGGCGGGAGAGAGCCTGGTGGAGTTTGCCAAGAAGCATGAGGTGGATCTCATCGTCATAGGAATCGTCAAGAAGTCGAAGGTGGGCAAGCTGCTTTTCGGATCCACCGCCCAGTACGTCATACTGGAAGCTCCGTGCCCCGTCCTTACCGTTAAGTGAAGCCTCGGCCGGTAGGCAATGGGTCGGTACACGACTTTTTCCTGCTCGATGCGGGACATCTGCTCCGGGCTCATGCCGAGGACCTCGCTGGATCGAGGCTTTCGCAGAGTGGGCATTGCCCGCCGATAGGATGGTGTTCCACCAGTGGTCGCACTTGGCCGGAACGATGATCAAGGCCGTGTTTTCCGAGGAGGGGGGAAAGGCCGGGCGGCCGGGGACGGAGCAGCCCCATGGGGGCCCGGACCGGCTGCAAAGGGATTTGAGGGGCCGCACAACCCTTCTTGAAAGATGGGAGGTTCACCGATGGAATTCGAGAATATCATTTATGAGAAGAAAGACTGGATGGCGAAGATCACCTTGAACCGCCCGGAAAAGATGAATGCCCTCAACGATGCCATCATGTGTGACCTTGACGTTGCATTTCAAGAGGTGGAGAGAGACGAAGACGTCAAAGTGGTGGTTCTGACGGGAGCGGGTCGCGCTTTCTGCGCGGGGTACGACCTGGAAGAAATGGGGACCTTGCCCGGTAAGGCCCGAGGTGCGGGAAAATACCCGACAGAGCCTCCCCTGGGAACGCAGCGCATGGTGGGTGAGATGATCAAGGGGGACTTGAGAAGGGTCGTCTGGTATGAAACCCTGTGGAATCTCAGCAAGCCGACCATTGCCCAGGTGAACGGGCATTGCCTGTCAGGCGGCTGCTACCTGCAAATGCTGTGTGACCTTGCCATCGCTTCCGAGAACGCCAAATTCGGCCATCCGGCCCAGAGAATGGGCGGGGCCTCGGGCCTGGCCGCCTTGTGGATCATGATGCTGGGAGTAAGGGCCACCAAGGAGCTTTTTTATACAGGAAAGCTCATCACGGCCCAAGAAGCCAAGGAAATGGGCCTTGTCAACAAGGTGGTGCCGCCCGAACGGCTCGAGGGAGAAGTGTTCAAACTGGCCGAGCAGATAATGGCCGTTCCCCCGGACGGGCTCGCGCTGAACAAGCAGGCCGTAAACACCGTCCTGGACATCATGGGTCTGTCCGCCTCCCTGCGTTTCTTGACCCATGCCCACGCCTTTTCCCACTTCATCACCAAGCCCGAGGGTTTTGTATACAAGCCGAAGGGGTGACCCGGGCCTGCGGAATACGTTCCGGCCAGGTTGATCGTCAAGTGAAGAGGGGGGGCCAGGGACCTGGTGAAGGGACTGGGATGGAGAGGGCTAGCGTACGCAAAGGCACTGTGCCGGGACCGCAATAGGCCGCAGTCGCGGCGCCGCCTTGGGGTCCAGGGAACCGCCGGCCTTTCAACGGGAAGCATCGGCGGCCTTTTCCACGGGAGCGCTCCTCTCCGGTTTCTCCGGGCCTGATTCCTCGGGGGTTTTTCCGGAAGGGGCCTGCCCATCCCTTGCCGCGGCACCGTCGGGGCCGACAGGGTGCGGTCCGGGTCCTGTTTCCCCATCAAGGGGCCTTCGGAGTCGTGGTGCCCGGCCGGGACGGAGCCCCGGTTCCCACGTCCGCCTGCTGGAATCGCAGCCTCTGTTGCTCCGTCTTGTCCCGAACCGACTGCTGGAGCCTCGTGAAAGCCTCTTCCAGGTTCTTGTCCATGACCACCGTATCGTCCTGGCCCACTATGAGACGCTTGAGCTCGGGTATCTTGAGACGGGCCGCTGCCCGCAGGTAAACAGGCTGGATGTAATATACGATGTTGCCGACGGGAAGGATGATCATCTTTCCCCGCATCACCTCGGAGCCCGCCTGGTTCCACAAAGTGAACTGCTGGGCGATGAGGGTGTCCTGATCGATCAAAGCGTTGATCTGGGAGGGGCCGTACACCTGCGTGCCTTTGGGAAAGCTGTACACTATGAGCCTGCCGTAATGGTCCCCGTCGCATCCCACCACCGCCAGGGCCCGCAAGTTGTCGCGCCCCCTGGGAATCATGGGGCATAGCAGCAGGAATTCTTTCTTGTCGGGTTCGAGCAGGTCGAGGGTGAGGTAGTAGGGTTTGATTTCCAGGGTGTCCTGCTCCCGATAGAGGCGGGCGAATTCCCATATGTCTTCTCCCCTGTAGAACACTTCGGGATCCCGTTGGTGGTACTTGGCGTAAACGCTCATCTGGATTTCAAAAAGGTCCCGTGGGTAACGCACGTGTGCCCGCAGCTCACCGTCCATTTCGTTTAGGGGCTTCATCAGACCCGGGTATGCGGCACTGTAGGCGCGGACGATGGGGTCTTCGGGGTCGGACAGATAACAGGTCACCGAGCCGTGATAAGCGTCCACGACGATCTTGACGCTGTTCCGGATGTAGTTGAACCCGTCAGGATGACGCCCGGCATTGGGGTAACAGCTCGAGACTGTGTAGGCATCCTGGATCCAGAAGGTCCCCTTGGCGGTGACCACCAGGTAGGGATCCGCGTCCAGTCGCAGGAAAGGCGTTAGTCTACCGATGCGATCCACCACGTTCCTGCGAAACTGAATCCGGCTCCTGTTGTTCGTCTTCGTGGTGAGAACGAGATTGTAGTCCTTGAAATACGCAGCAAAAAGGGCCCTGCGAAAAAGCGAGGGCAGGGCCACCCCTCCCTTTCCTGAATAGTCCACCTTCACGTTGGCGTCGCCTTTGGGGTAGTCCATTTCTCCCAGGTCGTTGGGCGCCACCACGTAAGTGGAATCGCCCAAACCGTAATAAATATGCGGCTGCTCCACCTCGAGACCGAAATCGGAACGGGGAGGGATGTCCTTTATGAACCAGGTCATGAACTCGTCGCCGCCCTGGGCTGCAGGGGTCATCACCACTCCGTACCCGTGGGTGTACAGGAGGTGATCGTTCATCCAGTTCCTTGCGTGTTTGGGGAGTTTTTCGAGATTGAGCTCCCTTGCCGCGAGGTACACTTGCTGATAGAGGCCCCTGACGGTGTAACGGTCCACATCGATCCCCTGAAAGTCATAGTAAGGTCGTATACCCTGAAGCTGTTCGTAGACATCGCCCAACAGTTCGCTGTCCCAGACAGGTATGTTGCGAAGGTTTTCCCGGACCCCGGCGATGGTTTCGGCACTGGGTATCCTTTGTATGGGGTAATCCCGGGTTTCCACCTTGTCGAGTCCGTACGCGCGTAAGGTCGAGAGGACGCTGGCCTCGATGTACGGCTGTTCCCTCGAGATCTGGTTCGGTTTGACAAGGTATCTCTCGACGGAACGGATGAGAAAGTCAGAGTGGCGCAGGGCGTGTGCCGCAAAGAAAGCCGCGAGCAAAACGATGAGGGCTGCGAACACCTTGCCGCGTCGCGTGTACAGATACAGGACCGCCGCCACAGCCGTTGCCGGAAGCAGCACCATGGCGCTCCAAATGAGGGGCGCCACGACGCGCATCTCCGTGAAGCCGGGACCCACGAAAAGGGGCTCCTGGTTCTGGGAATACACGAGCCCGTGACGGGCAAGCAGATAGCCCCATGTCGCAACAGCGGTTGCGAAGAAAATGAGAACGGTCAGGTGCATTTTTGCCCCCACCGGCAAGGACTTCTGTTCCTGGGACAACACACGCCTTTCCAGCCAATACAGGACGAAGGTCGCACCCAGCAGGACTAGGGAAACGAAGAACAGGCGTGCCTGCAAGAGGCTGTATATGGGATAGGCGAACATGTAGTAAGAGATGTCCTTGCCGTAGAGTGGATCTGTCGTTCCCGCCTGGGACCCGAAGAGGTACAGCAAGGTCGACTCCCATTCCCTGAAAAGCGGCAGGGCCAGGACCACCGCCAGCACCAGGGAAAGGGGGCCGTAGATCTTCAGGGAAGAGGAGCGAAACAGGGCAAGCAGCTCACGATAGGCGCGTGCGGCGGTCCCGCTCCGTTGCCCGGCCGATGGTCTTCTGGTACCCAGGTACCTGGAAGCCAACCAGAAATTGCCGAAGAACAAGGCGCAAAAGAGCATGATCGCTGCCGACAATATGGCGTACCGGTACAGGATGCGGAGCCAGAAATAGAGGCCGTAGCCCAGAGATCGGAACCACATCAGATCGACGACAAAATCGAGAAAGACGAAACTGAGTATCAGATACCCCAGACCAAAAACCAGCAGGGCGGCTATCGAAACGAGGGCCACGCCTTTCCAGCGCTTCATGGTGGGTCCTTTCCGTAGGGCGAAACCGTTCACAGGGGGTTGGAGAGAGCACCTTGCCCGGGGCCGGTCTGCCCCCGGCCCCGTCTTGCCGTTCTCATCCTGAACGGTCCGTGATGGGCTGTCAAGTGCGCGGGCCCCCGGGTCACGGCAAGGGCGGCCTTCCGATGGGGGGAACCCCCGTCACCGGGTCTATTCAGTGGCTGAACGAAAACCCGGTTTTTTGGGCACAAAATCCGAAACACCAAACAAGGCATGGATGGTCGTTTCGGCCATGCGGTTCTCGTTTTCTGCCGGCATGACGCCGGGCGACGCCGTTCTCACAGGCTCGGCCCCACCCTGGAATTCAAGGTTATCCTATAGTGGACACCGCCCACCAAAAACACATGGTTCCGCACTTGGTAGGATGTGTCGGGAACGGTGACCAAGGCCGCTGCCTGCCTCCGGAGCCCTGCCCATGACTGCTCACGCCTTGTTTGCGCACTGGAGCAGGTTGACCGTGGCATAGGGGTCCGAGGCCCGGGCCCTTCTCACCGTGATGCCGGCTATTTCCAGCAGAGGGTACAGATCGAGATAGGCGTCGTATGTTATGGCGTATGGGGGGGAAAACTCGAGATAGATGGCGCCGAGCTCCCGGGCGACGGGTCGAAAAAGGTACTGCAACACGGCCACCTCGTCGATGGGGGACCTTATGACGTCGAAGATCACGATGGCCCCCCCGGGTTTGCACACACGGGAAATCTCCCGGAGGACCGCCAGAGGGTCCCTGGTGGCGCAAAGGGTGTAAAAGGCCAGGACCCGGTCAAAGGAGTTGTCGGCAAACTCCATACGGGCGGCATCCATCACTTGCAGGTCCACGGCCTCGTGCTTGCGGGCTACGACCTTTTTCCGGGCCACAGCCAGCATCTGCGGGCACAGGTCTATCCCGGTGATCCGCACGTGGTCGGGAAGGGCCTCCAGGTTCGTCCCGGTTCCCACACCCACTTCCAGAAGCCGGCATCCCGGAAAAAGCTCCAGCCACTTCACCACGCTTTGCCGCAGCTCGTACGGCCAGCTTCCCGCCCAGAGCGCGTCGTAGGTGTCGGCGCCCCGGCCGTAGGTGCGGCGTATGTGGGAATCCGTGAGGTAGTCCTTGTTTTCCGTACGGTCCGGGTAGGATTGGGGGTCCTGGATGAGGGCGTCGATGGTCTGCTTGTTTTCCATGTAACGCCTGTGGGTGAGGGGTCCCTCCCCCGGGGGGGCGTCCAGATCGAGCGTTGCAGAGAACTCCTTGAGGGCCGACAGGTCGAAGTCGTTGTAGAGCCTCATCAGCCGGTCCATGAAGCGAGGGTATTGCCGGAGGTAGGCGACAAGCCGGGCCATGGAGTGGTTGCCGATCGTGAGCATCTGAGCTCCTCGTAAAGGTAGGACGTTCGGGGACCACGTAACAAAAACCCCGGGGGCCGTCAAGGAGGCAAAAAATAAGCAAGGGAAAGGAGCGGTGCGCGAGGCAATGGCCCCCTACACTGGCGGCGCAGGCGCGACTTGCCGACGGGTCCTGTGCGTGGTAGCATTGTTGCGATCCCGCGACGCAAGTGCGTTTTCCTGCCGGCACCGGTCTGCCGGCGAGGCCGCGGGGAAAGACGGCAACGTTGTCGGCCGGGAGGAATGGGCAGGGCCCCGCTGGCCGGGTGTTGCGGACCTGGAAAGGAGCGAGAGGAAATGGCCAAATGCCCTCTGTGCACAACCCGAAAGGGAAAAAGAAAATGCAGGAGGCACGACGCATTCATATGCAGTCCCTGCTGCGGTGCGACGAGAACCGCGCAGGATTGTCAAGGATGTTCATTTTACGATGAATCCGCTCTCACCGGACGAGACTATGGGAAGCTCCCCCATCATGCTGCAAACACGATTTACAAGGACGACAAGATCCGGGGTCGTGCGGAAGTCATTGACTCTGCCATCTATAACTTTGATTTGAGGGCGGATGCTCCACTCAGTGACAAACTATTTTTGAGAATAATTGAACATTTGATTGATAAATATCATTTTGGAGATAATGAAATATTATTTGGTGACGAACTTGAAAGGGAAGGGTTTAACTACATAAACGATGCCATAGAAAGCGATATGAAGGTCTCTTCCCCCGATGAAATTACAAAGGTATTGGTAGCCCTTTACCGTTCCATAGGAAAACAAACCCATGGACGTCGGGAATACATTGAATTCATAAGCCAATTTTTTGCGAACGAATAGACAAGGGGGCCAGGAACCTACGTCGATTTGAGACGGTGTCCCTTGTCCATTTTCAAACCGCATGTACCTGCTGGCCATATACTTCGACAACGCCCGTCACAACGGCGCCGCAAGGTTCGAGTTCAAGGGCGATGACGGGACCATTGCCAAGTGGACTCCTGTTTCGGGAGGCGCCTTCAATCGCGAGTTGCTGCGCGTCATGGCGGTGGCCTGCGGCGGCGTTCGCTTTCTCAATCGTCTGCCCTGGGACCTGGGGCTGCTGCGGGGAGGGGCCGGCTCCCCCTTGCGTGTGGAATGTATTCTGGCGCTCCACCGTATCGGGTATGCAAGGCCTGGTAACCGGTCTTTGGTGGGAAGCGCCGTCGAGGTGGGAGCCGGAGGGCAGGTCCGGACCGTGCCCTCAGACTCGTGCCGTTTCCTGCCGGTCGCTCTTCCTGTTCGGGCTCCCGTTCTGGGCACCGGCAACACCACGAGTTTCGTGGTGGCTTACGGACCCACATGGACGGCTCACGAGGGGACCGACGACTTCTCGTTCACCGATCCTTTTTTTCGTGTGAGCAGGTTTCATTCCCTTTTCCTGGGCGGCGCCCCCCTGACGGACCCTGTGGCCTTCCTGGAGCGCCTGCATTACAGGGCGGTGCTCAAAGGACGCTACCCGGCCCAGCGCACCCTGCGCGTCCTCTGCTCGCTCCTGCCCCGGTATCTCGGTGTGGATACGGGGGCCTGGACGGACAAGGGGTGTGATTTCAGGCAGGCGTGGGAGGGGCTTTCCCCCTGGCAGCAGCGGGCGGCCACCCCTGTTCTGGACATGGCAAGACACATGATGGACGCGTTCCCGCTGGCCGGCGAGCCTTTGAACATGCCCGGGCTGGTCCTTTTCGATCGCCCGGACCGGTTTTGCACGGAAAGGGCCTTGCCGCGGTGGCTGGATCTTCTCGATGAGCTGGTACCGGCCATGCAGGTGGTTCTCACCCTCCCGGACAGGGCACTTTCCACCTTTCCCCAAAGGCTGGCCGAAAGGCGTCTGCCCCTTCCTGTGGAAAGCAGCAGACCCGCCAGGCCCGAAAGACCGCGCCTGTCACGCAACGACGTCCTGCTCATAGACGTGGACGGCAGCCTTCCCAACCTTGCCCTCATGAAGCTCTCCACGCACTTCAAGGACAAGGGGCGCCGCGTTGTGCTTGCAAGGAAAGCGCACTGCGTCACTTTCCCGGAAGCGGTCTATGCAAGCTGCGTCTTTTCGTCTCCTTCATCGGCAAGGCGCGTGGCGCGGCTTCGGCAGTACTACGGAACCTCCCTCGTCGTAGGAGGCTCCGGGGTGGATCTTCACGACCGTCTGCCCAAGGCCATCGAGAAGCTGCCGGCCGACTACAGCCTGTATCCGGAGCTCGGAGACCGGGCCATGGGCTTCATCACGCGGGGGTGTCCGTTTCATTGTGCGTTTTGCATCGTGCCTATCAAGGAGGGAAGGGTACACCAGGTTTCGGACCTTCAGAGTCTGGTGGCAGGCAATCGTGAGAAGCTGGTACTTCTCGATGACAATATCCTTGCGCATCCCAAAGCGGGCGAGTTCCTGGAAGAAATGGCGCGGCAAGCCCTCAAGGTCAATTTCACCCAGACCCTCGATATCCGTCTTCTGAGCAAGGCAAAAGCCAAAATACTGCGACGCATCCACTGCTCGAACCTCAGATTCACGCGGCGCACCTACCATTTCAGTCTGAACGACAATCGGGGGCTCGAAGAGGTGCGGCGCCGATACGACCTGATGCGTTTTTCATCCAGGGACAACGTGGAATTCGTCTGCATGTACGGCTTCAATACCACCCTTTTGGAAGACGTGGAGCGTTTCCGCTTCCTGCGCTCGCTGCCCGGAGCCTACGTGTTCGTCCAGGAGTACCAGCCGATCCCCGGCGGTCCGTCCCCCGATTTGACCCGGTTTTTCGATGAAGACGCCGACGCACTCATCGACGAGCTGGTAGGAATCCTTTTCCCCCAGAACATGAAAAGCATGGAAAAATACTATCGCTGGCTGAGCAAGCTTTACTGTGCGCGCTTCGGGAAACTGCACCACCGGCTCGTGGACACCATCTTCCGATACAACAACCGAGACAGGAAGGGACACTACATCGCGTCCATGCTCGGGGAAGGACCCGGGCGGGGCTGAGGGGCCTGCTTGAGGTTTTGACACACCCACCGCCACACCGCCCGGTACGGGTAGGCGCTCAAGCCTCCGAAACCGGCCAGCTTGGTGGCCTTGCTCCGGATGAGCTTGGGGGTGGTGATGCCGCACAGGAACCGGGTCGTAAGCCCGGGGCTGAGCGGAGGCTCCACGGCAGAAGAAAGGGGGCGCACCCACTGGGAAAAATCCAGGGACTCCAACGGCGAAAGCGCATGCACCGGCAAGGGGCCGGCGGGTTTGCCCGCCCGGCAGGCCGAGCAGCGGCCACAGGCAGCGGGCAGGTGCTCCCCGAAGTAGGCGGAAAGATCGACGGCCAGGCAAGCGGACTGCTCGAGAAAGCGCAGCATGTCGTGGACCCGTTCCACATCCTTGGCCTCTCTTGCCTTGAAAAGATCGAAGAGCCGCTTGGCTGTTGCCTCCAGGTCAAAGGCGGCATTCACGATCTCGAAGACGTCCACTGCGGAGCTGGGGTTCAGTTCGATCCATCCTCTCTCCTCGAAATACTCCAGCGCCGCCAGGACCCTTTCCCGCTTCGACCCCGTGGCCCGAACGACGGCTTCCATATCGGGGTAGGTCCAGACCCTGGCGGTCTTGCAGCCCCCGAAAAGGGCTTCCACAAACGACTTCCTTTCCCCCTGGAAGTTGGCGGCGATTTCCGCCTCGGTCTTGAGGAGCTTGAAGGGGTAGTTCTCGAAATAGGTGTATTTGGGCTCCAGGATTCGGTCCATCTCCAGATACACCAGCAGGGTCTTCAAGGGCAGGGGGCGTATGTCGGTGTCGCGGGACCACTCGTACAGCCGAACTTCCAGGTTCCGGTCGGGGCACTTGCGGATGGTTTCGAGCACGGCGCGTATGCCCGGCATCTCGGGGGTGTCCCCGTAGATGAAGTTCTCCAGCACGGGGACGCCGTTTCGGTCGGCCAGCACGGTGCAAAGGGACACATCCCCGTCCCGCCCCGCTCGCCCGATCTCCTGGCTGTAGTTCTCCATGGATTTGGGCAGATCGTAGTGGACCACCTTTCGGATATCGCGCTTGTCGATGCCCATTCCGAAAGCGATGGTGGCCACGATGGTATTGAGCCCTCCGGCCATGAACCGGTTTTGGATGGCTTCGCGCTTTTCCGACTCCAGGCCTGCGTGGTAGGCCTGGGCATCGAAACCCTGTGCCAGGAGCTTTTCTGCGACATCTTCCGCTGTCTTTTGCAGGGTGACGTACACGAGGCAAGGCCCGGCAGGAGGGGCGGACAGGACTCTTTTCAAAACCTGGGTCTTGCTCGCCTCGGGGGTCGGCAGCACACGCAGGACCAGGTTTTTCCTGTAGAACCCTGTCAGAAAGACGTTCTTTGGGGGCACGGCGAATTTGCGGCACATGTCGTCGATGACCTTGGGCGTTGCCGTTGCGGTGAGAAGCAGCGCCTGCCCGATCCCGAACCGCCTCTGGTACAGGGGGATCTTCAGGTAGTCGGGCCTGAAATTGTGCCCCCACTCCGAGATGCAGTGGGCCTCGTCCACTACGAGGAGAGAGACGTTCATCTGCCTGAGATGGGCCCGGAACCTCTCATTGTTGAACCGTTCCACGGCGATCATGAGGATCTTGAGCCGGCCCTGTTTCGCGTCCTGCAAGGCGCTCCGGTAATCCTCGGCCGACATGGTCGAGTCGAGTTTTGCCGCGGGGATCTTCTTCGATCGCAGAAACTCCAGTTGGTCCTTCATCAGAGACAACAGGGGGGACACCACCAGCGTCAAGCCCGGTTTATGCAGGGCCGGAAGCTGGTAGCACAAGGATTTACCCGCCCCTGTGGGGAAGATGGCGGCGGCCGACTCTCCGGCTCCTACCCGTTCCATGACCTCGCGCTGACCGGCGAGGAAGGCCTCGAACCCGAATTGCCTTTGCAGTGTCTCTTCCAACGTCACAGGTCACCTCCGGTGAGCCCTTGTGGACCCGGGGACCAAACAGGCTCCGGATGTCCATCCGGTCTGGACATTTGCCTGGAAGCCAAACGGACCCGGTTCCCGGCGAAGCGGCCTGGCCGCCGCAAAGCATGCCGAGGGGCTTCACATGAATTCACGCTGGTAGGTCCTGAGCATGGACAGCATGAGGGCCACCAGGAGCGGGCCCACGACGATGCCTGCCGGCCCTGCCCAAAGGGTTCCTCCCACAAGGCTCAGGGCGAGCATGAGGGGATGCACATTGACCCTTTCACGCATCACAAAGGGTTTGATGATGTTGTCGACCACGGAGACGATGCACACCCCGTAGAGCAGCAGAAACAAGGCCGCGCCCCACCTGCCCCCAAACAGGAGGCTGATGGAGGTGGGAACATACATCAGGGGGGCGCCCGCCACCGGGATGAGGGTGACCAATGCCGCCACCAGTGCCCACAACACGGGCTTGGACACCCCGGCGATCCAGTAGCCGATGCCCAGCAGAAAAGCCTGGGCCAGGGCCGTTGCGATCATCCCGATGAAGATCGCGGAGATCCCCACCCGAACCTCCCGGGTCAGGATGTTCTTGTGCTCCTCGGAAAGGGGCAGAAGGGACAATGCCTTTCCCGCAACATGGGAGCCTTCTGCAAAGAGAACGAAGATAAAGACGATCACGAGAACCAGGGACCACAAGACCTTTGCCGTGGCGGTCAGCACCTGGGAGGAGTATTGGTACACGGCCTTGCTGGCCGACTGCAAGCCTCCCAGTACCATTTCCCGGACGTTGAAGTCCTTGTAAGCAGGGGGCAGGAAGGCGGATGCCTCTTGGAGTTTCATCTTGACCCAGGCATTGGCGTTGTCCAGGAACTGCGCCGCTTCTCCTGTCTCGAATTCTCCCCTTATGAAAGTGACGAGACCCGCGGCATTGGAAATGATCGTCCATACGATGAGGGCAAGAGGCGCCAGGACGCAGAGGGAAACGAAGAGGGTTGCCGCAAGGGAGGCGATGTACCTGCGATGGCGCAGCCTCCTTTCCAGCACCTTGTAAAGGGGGTTGCATATGATCACCACAAGGGACGCGAACAGGGCCGGGAAGAGAAACGGCCGCATCATGAACAGGAACGCGACCACCAGGATGGCGAGGACCACCAGGAAAGATATCTTGGCTGCCAGGTCTCGGATGTTCTCGTTCATGGCCTGATACTCTGCAAAAGGAGGAAGCCGTATGTGCGCAGGACCGAATCTCGCCGGATGCTTTAGCACAAGGGGGCGGTGTTGGAAAAGCCCTTCCGACACCGCCCATTTCCTTGTTGACTAACACGGCGTCTTGCAGTTGATTCGAGCTCCTCCTACGAACAGGAAGGAGTTTTTGAGGCGCCTCAGGGTGAGCCAAGCCCCTGGGGCGAGGGAAACGAACGATTACGACACGGCCCGCCCTTGCTTGGAGGCGACCCGGAATTTTCCGAATGGGACCGCCACGGGCATGGAGACGGTCGACAAACAGGAGGACATGTGAAAAGCAACGTTTACGGAATCACCATGCGTGCCTCGGACAGGGAGAGTCTGTTGGCGAAGCTGGGACGGCTGCTCGACACGCTCGACATCGGCCGGGGGATACAGAAACGCGATCTGGTAGCCCTCAAACTGCACTTCGGGGAGAAGGGCAACACTTCCTACATTCGGCCGGTGTTCGCACGGGTGGTGGTCGACAAGATGAAGGAACTTCACGCCTGCCCCTTTCTGACCGACGCCAACACGCTGTATGTGGGCAGACGCTCCAACGCGGTACATCACCTGCAGACCGCCACGGAAAACGGGTTCGCCTTTTCGGTGGTGGGGGCCCCCCTGACCATTGCCGACGGTCTCAAGGGACGTTCCGAGGTCGCCGTCCCCATCAACCTGGAACACGTCCAGACCGCCTACATCGGGGCGGATCTGGCCAACGCAGACGCCCTCATAAGCCTGGCCCACTACAAGCTCCATGAGGTGACGGGATTCGGGGGCGCCATCAAGAACGTGGGCATGGGAGGCGCCTCCCGGCGGGGGAAGATGGCCCAGCATGCGGACGTGTCCCCCAAGGTGAAGGCCAAGAAGTGCATCGCCTGCAAGGAGTGCATCGCCCACTGCGCCCACGGGGCCATTTCCATCGTAAAGGATGAGAAGGAGCATGCCCGCATCGATCCGGAAAAGTGCGTGGGCTGCGCCGAATGCGTACGGGTGTGTCCCCAGGGAGCGGTACTGGTGCAATGGAACGCCTCGGGCCCCCTGCTCATGAAAAAAATGGTGGAATACACCGCCGCGGCGATCCTGGGCAAAGAAGACAAAAGCTATTTCGTCAACTTCCTTACCGATGTGTCCCCGGCCTGCGACTGCCACCCCCACGCCGATGCCCCGATCATACGCAACGTGGGCATACTGGCATCAAGGGATCCGGTGGCCGTGGACAAGGCCTGCACCGATATCCTCAACCAGGAGCCCTGCCTGGGGGGCACCTGCCTCGACCCCCAGGCGGGTCCGGGTACGGACAAGATACGGTCCGTTTATTCGTACATTCAGTGGGAAGTTCAGTTCCAGCATGCCGAGAAGATCGGCCTGGGATCTACGGATTACGATCTGATCTGGCTGGAGGAAAAGCCCCTCAAGGCATGAGGGTTTGTCTTGCCGGTGTACGGGGCCCTCCACCGGAGCCGCACGTCAATTGCCGGAAGGTGCTCGGAGCGTGTCCCAAAATTCCATCCCCTTTCCCGACACGAGGAAGTTCGGTGGTTTTCTCTGGAATCGGGACCCTGTTTGAGGAGCCCAAAGCCCGGTGGGACGAAAAGCGACTCCGGGGCAGGAGAGGGTTTTCCAAGCTCCAATGGTCCCTCACACCTTTTTCAAGTCGATACCTGTTCGTCTTTGAGGGCTTTTGATTCCGAATGCGGGCCCATCGCAGAATACAATGCCTCACGGGGCCTTGATCATCATTCCGGTCACATTGTTTCCCCATCACCCCAGCCCTCTCCCACGAAGGTAGAGGGAGTATGAGGAACTGGCCGGAACGATGATCAGGCCCCGAAGACTCCCCACAATTTATAGTTGATTAGCAGGGAATGGGCGGTTTATACCTTGTGCGGCCACAAACTGCGCTTTTTATACCCTCAGCCCGACCTTCGCCCAGAGGGCGAGGGTGCATTCCGGCCCATCGCGCCCGGCACGACGGGCCCCATCTGCGGGGATGGGGCGGAAACCGCAGGGGCGTCGGCGGTGGTCACGGTGGGCCTTGATGATCGTTCCGGACACATTGTTTCCTCCTCAACCCAGCCCTCTCCCACCACGGGACAGGGAGTACAAGGAAATGGCCGGAACGATGGTCAATGCCTCACGGGGCAAGGCAGGGTTCGGGGCAAGAGACGGCGTGGGGTCCTTCCGAGAGCCCTTTGAATGGCGAAAGGAGGTGATGCTGGGACAGGTCAAGCGGGTTATCGGCAAAGACTGATTGCGTTTCCTTTGTGTGCAACCAGCCAGTGCGAAAGGAGAAAGTGACATGGCGGATGAAACACCGAAACTCGGCGCGAGAGAATTTCAACCCAATCCCAGCAGCTTCGTGGCTCAGGAGCTGATAGAGCAGGGGGCTGAAATCGCTTTTGGTGTGCAGGGCGGCCACATTTGGCAGCTCAGCGACGAGATGTCGCGTCACGGTATCCAGATGATCACGGTACGGCACGAGCAAAACGCGGTCTACATGGCCGAGAACTGGGCCAGGATCAGGAGACGGCCAGCGCTGGTCTACGCCACGGCAGGTCCGGGCATGACCAACACCGTCACCGCCGTCAACCAGGCATACCTGGCCAAGGCACCCATGATCCTGCTTCTTGGGGGCCACGAAACCGAACATGACGGACTGTACACCACCATTCAGGAGGCATACGCGAGGGATCTTCTGGGCGGTGTCACCAAGTGGACCCAACGCATCATGCAGGTCAATCAGATCAAGCAGTTCATAGCCAGAGCCTACAAAGACGCCATGTCCTACCCCTATGCCCCCATCGCCCTGGAGCTTTGCGCGAACATGCTCGCGTTCAACCTGACGCCCGCGGACCAGCGGACCTGGGAGCCGGGTTTTCCCAATGCCGACTACGTTTCCAAGTGGAGAGGCGACAGGACGGGCACCGGGTTTTCCATAGGAGGGGATCCCGATCTTGTGGCCCAAACCGTGGAGCTGATTTACAAGGCCAAGAATCCCCTGATCTTCGCCGGCGACGGGGTGCACTGGAGCGATGCCGCCAAGGAGCTCAAGGACTTTGCGGAATACGCCCAGGTGCCTGTTGCGGGAAGGCGCACGGGGCGCGGGGCTTTGCCCGAGACCCACGATCTGGCCATGCTCTCGAAAGGCGTTGCCGCCATCCAGAAACAAGTGGACCTGGTGGTGCTCGTCGGGATGAAGGTGGGATTCTTCGACGGGTACGGAGGAGGCTGGAAACGGGTCATCCAGATCAACGAGTCGCTGGACCATATATGGACCTTTCTTCCCACCGAGGTGGAGCTTGTGGGCACGCCGCGGGTGGTGCTCAGGCAGATGCTCCAGTACGCCCAGTCCAAGGGCCTCACCCCGCCCTCGGAGAGAAAGGACTGGGTCAGGAAGGCCCGGGAGACCAGCAAGGCCCACACGGCGCGGCTGCATGAAAAGGCCATGAAGTATGCGGACATGAAGCCCCTGCATCCGGGCTACATCGCCAAGGTATGCGCCGACGTGGTGGAAGACCGATACCAGGGCCGGAACCACATCGTCGTAGACGGGTACACCGTTTCGGGATTCGCACCCCAGATGTTCACCCTGAGAAGATCGGCACAGATGACCGATGCCTCGGAACAGGCAGGGGTCGGTCACGGCATCGGGATGGCCATGGGCGCGGCCTTTGCCGAACCCTCCACGGCAACGGCCCCGGTGCTTTCCTTGATGGGAGACGCCGGCATGGGCAATGCCGGTATGGAGATCGAGACGGCCGTTCGCTACAATCAGCCCATCGTCTTCCTGGTGACCAACAACAACGGCTGGCTCTCCGGCATGGAGGCCATGATCTACGGCGAAGGCTGGAAGGCCCTCAAGTATGAAAAGAACCTAAAATGGGGGACGGGCAGCTTCATCCCGGATCAACGCTACGACAAGATGTTTGAGGTCATCGGGTGTCACGGGGAATGGGTGACCGACCCCAAGGACCTCAAGGCGGCCCTCAACAGGTCTTTCGATGCCGCGGAAAAGGGCACCCCGGCGGTTCTCAATGTCCAGATGACCCGCAGGGTGGCCCCCACGGTGACCCACACCGTGCCGGCGTACGCCCTGTGCTGGGACCACATCCCGTGGGAGGACCTGGCAAAGAGGGGCAAGGCCATGCGCGCCGCCTATCTCAAAGGGGCCCATCCGTCCCTGCCCGACATGGTGCTGCCGGATCCCTGGGAACCCATATCGGACGACGAGGCCAATGCCTGATACCCGGCAGGGTGTCACTTGCCGTGACCGGTCCCCGGCAAGCCGGTTCTCCTTACGACTTTCCAGGGCCGCGCCGTGGTCTCGTGAACCTGGTTTCCCACCGTCCCTCGCTGTTATACTGCGCGCGGTCACGAATTGCGATTTCCTCCATCCCCCCTCGCCCTCCCGGAGAGGGCCGGGGTGAGGGTATGAAAAGCGCAGTTTGTGACCGCCTGCCCCCCTCCCGGGGGTCCGCTCCGGCCTTTCTTGGTACGGAGTCCGTCGTGTGACACGCACCGTCGGCAATCTTGGAGGTACCACCTGATGGATTATCAGAAGATTGTTTTCGAGAAAAAGGACCGGATCGCCCACATCACCCTGAACTGCCCTGAGAAGCTCAACGCACTGAGTTTGCAGCTCCTGGACGAGTTCTTCGCAGCCGTGGCCGAGGTGGATCTCGACGACGGGGTCAGCGTTCTGGTGATAAAAGGGGCCGGCCGCGCTTTTTGCGCCGGCTACGACATAAGCCCCAACGTTGCGAGCTGGGCCGGCACCCCGTCGGCCGGCAGCGACCGCGCGAGGCTGCGCCGCAGCCTCTCCCGCTGGTACAGGCTGTGGAATCTTCGCCAGCCCACCATCGCACAAGTACAAGGCCATTGCCTGGCCGGAGGCGGGGAGCTCATCGGCATGTGCGACATCGTGATCGCCGCTGAAAATGCTCAGTTCGGTCATCCCGCGGGAAGGGCCCTGGGCATCCCCATCACCCTGGGCATCTGGCCCCTGTTGGTGGGCATGCGCAGGAGCAAACAGCTCCTGTTCACCGGCGACACCATCGACGGCAAGACGGCCGAGAGGTGGGGTATGGTCAACATGGCCGTGCCTGCGGACCGGCTCGAGGAAGTAGTCAACCAGTTGGCGGAGCGCATCGCCAAGGTGCCCCTGGATGCCCTGACCGTGCACAAACACGCCACGAACCGCTACTTCGAGGTCATGGGCGTGCGCACCGCCATGGAGAGCGGGGTGGATCTGGACGTGATCTATCACGCCTCGGAGGTCTTCCAGGAATTTCAGAGGATCTCCCAGGAAAAGGGGCTCAAGGCGGCCCTTGAATGGCGAGACAAACCTTTTGCCGTCCAAGAGGGAAAATAGCCAAGGCCCGTGGGGGGGGGCTGCCGGAAGCTTGCGGCAGGATCCGGGGGCAGGCCGCTCAGGGCACACCTGCTCGCGGCGTTGCGGAGATCATTTCTTGTCTTTTCTGCCCAGGTTCTCCAAGAGGTAATCTCCGTCCCGTTCGGTCAGCCTGAACCACACGGAGCAGAGCAGGCACTTTCTCTCGATGCCGGTCTCGGGGTCGTTGCCGAAAGGTATCCCCCAGCCGCAGAGGGGGCACTTGAGGGTCACCTCGTAATCCTTGGACGCGATCCGCTGGAGCAGTTCGGCGATCTTTTCCTTGTTTTTGCGGCATCGTGCGGCAACGGCCCCCAGGACCTTCGCCAAGGAAGCCTCCCCTTGCCCTTTTTCCAGGCGTTCGAAGGTTTCGCCGAGGGATTGCTCCCAGCCCATGTATCTTTCCAGCGACTCCAAGGCCGTGCGGTAACCTGATCTCATGGTCAAATTCCCTTTTTCCCCTTTGATGCCCAACGCGCGGCGTCCCATTGCACAGGTCGATTGGGGTATGTGTGGCCCCACCCTATCCGCGGTCCCGGGTTCTCTTTCGGATCATGCCGACCGCAACGGGATTTCCCCTGCGGTTTTCTCTTGCGCCCCCTTCGCCCAGACCGGACGACAAAATGGGGGACCCTCCCATCCCTTGTCCTGTAGGGTGCCCTGTGAACGGGGTCATCGTCTCTACGAGGATCGTTTCTCACCGGTCATTGCAGACAGAAGGCCTTCCAGCTTTTTCCTGTCATTTTCGTGAAACATCCTCAGGGTTTCCAGCAGTGCGCCCACCTGGGGGTCCTGCATCTTCTTGAGCTGCTCTGCGTAGTCTTTCTCTATTTCCTCGACCAGCCTGAAAGCTTCCCTTGCCGTTTCCCGTGCCATATGGTCCCCGCCTTCCATCTGCGCCACCTTCCGTCTTTCCAACCTCGATCATCGTTGCGGCCGGTTCCCCCATGTTCCTTCTCCGGTACGGACCGTGCCCCCGGATTTTCAGGGCGACTCGACAGTGGGTCTGATACCCCAAGAAACGTGCGACATCAACCTTTCTGAATGCCTTTATACCGGGCGCGTGTACAAACTGCGCTTCTTATACCCTCACCCCGGCCCTGTCCCAGAGGGCGAGGGGGGTGCAGGAAATCCCAATTTCTGACAGCGCGCAGTATATCATCGTCCCGGCCAGGGTGCTTCGCCGTTGATTGGGACCCACAGGCCAAAGGTCTGCACGGTTCTGTCGGCTTTCCTGGGAGGGCGGGCACCTTGTCCGCACCCCGGGTTTGAGCATGTCACAACACGTGCGGGGGCGCAAAGGGTCTTGAACCCAACGGCGATAGTCTGTTATGACCGCGGCCCAGACACGGGTCGATCGGTTGGTTCTCGTTCGGGTAGGGAGTGAACCGGGCGAGGGCGATGTTGGAAATCGCGGACTGTGACCGCGCGGTATAGCATGGCCCCAGGCTCCTTGAAGGGCGGGGGAATGACCGGCCGCAGGGAGGTTCAATGCCTCCTGCCGGCCATCGGGATCGTAAAAAAAGCAAGAATTAAGGAGGAAAGCAGATGAAGGGAAAGATCGTGTGGTTGCTAGTGGCGTGCGGGGTGATGGCCGGATTCCTGGGGCCATCCGTGGCCGCGGACAAACCCCAGTATGGCGGGGAACTCATTATCGGGTGGTCGAGAGAACCCATGCAGTTTGACGATTGTCAGGCCCACCCTTACTGGGCGCCTGCCTTTTGTCTCACCAACGAGGACCTGAGTCAGGGCGACTGGACCAAGGGTCCGGTCGGGTCCGGCGAGGCGTCCTGGATCCATCAGATTTTTCCTCCCCCTGCACTGACCACGGGGTGCCTCGCCGAAAGCTGGGAGTTGAGCGACCCTCAAACCCTTGTTTTTCATATACGCAAGGGTGTCCTTTTTCACGACAAGCCCCCGGTCAACGGCCGGGAAATGACATCGGACGACGTACTGTTCACACTCCAGCGCATCTGGGATTGCCCCGCTTCCCATCCCGGAGGGTCCATACCCCGAAAGGACTACATAGAATCCATCACGGCACCGGATAAGTACACCGTTGTCATCAGGACCCTCGGTCCGGACAAGGCGGGCGATGTGTTCGAGGGGGCGGCCATGTATACGGGGATCGTACCTCGGGATGCCGTTGAGAAATTCGGGGATTTGAAGGATTGGAAAAATTCCGTGGGTACGGGCCCTTTCATGCTGAGGGATTACGTTTCGGGAAGCTCCGTGAGCTTTGTCAAACATCCGAAGTACTGGATGGAGGATCCCTTGAACAAGGGAAACAGGCTCCCCTATGTCGAGAGCATGAAATGGCTCATCATCCCGGATGTGGCCACGCGTCTGGCCGCTCTCAGGACGGGCAAGGTGGACGTTCTGTCCGGAGGCTACAGCGGGAACGTGGGCTGGGAAGATGCCGAAGCGCTGATGAAGACCAACCCGGAGCTGCAACACATCGGTGGGCTGGCCCCAACTCCCACCGGGATCTTCATGCGTCTCGACAAGCCCGAGCTCCCCTGGCACGACAAGCGGGTGCGCAGGGCCCTGGCCCTTGCCATCGACAACAGGACTATCGGCAACAGCTTTTTCGGGGGCAAGTACGAATTGGTGGCCTGGCCCGTCGCTCCCATCCCCGAGCAGATGGACATGTACACTGCCTTTGAAAAGCTTCCGGCCTCCAGCCGGGAGCTTTTCGAGTACAACCCCGAAAAGGCCAGGCAGCTTCTGGCCGAGGCAGGTTTCGCAAAGGGCTTTTCCGCGGAAATAGTGGCGATGCAAAGCTATGTGGACATGCTTTCCATCGTCAAGGACTACTGGTCCAAGATAGGGGTGGACCTGAAGATAGACGTGAGAGAGTACGGTGCCTGGGCCAACGTGAGGGTCAAGAGGAAACACGACCAGATGCTCGTCTGCGCACTGAACGCCGCCATTCCCTTCTATCTCTCGGAGCTCGCGGCAGGGCAGCTCTACAACTGCAGCATCGTAGACGACCCCAAGATCAATCAGGCAAGGAAGGATATTTACGCCAACTACTTCGACTACGAGAAAAAGTCCGCGATAATGCGGGAGATCAATACGCACGTCATCGATGAAGCGTACGTCCTCCAAATGCCGGCGAACTACTCGTACAACTTCTGGCAGCCGTGGCTCAAGAACTACCACGGCGAAATCCAGGTGGGCTGCTACGGTCAGTTTGGCAACTGGGTGCAGTACGTGTGGCTCGACCAGGACATGCGGAATAAGGCAAAGGGAAAGAAGTAGCCCCGGCGCGGCACGCTGCCGGTCAAGGAGGGGGGGAGCCCGAGACGCCCGTCCCCGGCTCCCCGTGACACGCACCTGCGACCTTCACTTCGGGACCCCTTCCGTCCCCCGGAAAGCGGCATGGAGCACGCGACCAATGCCTGCGGCCGGCTCACGCGTGACGAGAGGTTTCATCGGGGGACTGCAAGGCACACTGTCAGGTTTTCAAGTTTCCACTAAATGGAGTTCCTTCTCCTTGACAATCGTGTGACCCCGGGTGGCATCTGTCACTCACAGATGGAATCGATATCCTGATTCTTCGCGCCAGGGAAGACATGGGAACATCCAGTTCTCTGACCGCGCAGTAACACAAAAGACTATGGGTCTCTACAATCCGCCGATACTTCCCTTCAGCCCACACCTCCTCCAGCCTGACGTAAAGCACTTGCGACACTTTCAATGCAATCCTATCCAGGTCAAAACCTCTTGATCGAAGCGCATACCGCTATTCCATCGCCTATTCGGAAGACTCCAGAACGCGCCCCACAAAATCCCCTCCCCCGAGTATCCTTTCGTCATGCCTCTGATATACCTTTTCCACTCTAACCCCCATGCCCGGTGCGCACACAATGAAGAATTCAGCCACCGGCCCGGATACCGTTCCAGACGCACCGCGTTTCCGGTTGGCTTGAAATGACAGGTTCGCCAATGTCGAATTTACTCCATTGCCTCGGCGATCTTTATGTCGCCCTTGAGAAGATCATTAACGACCGAGGATCGATCAATACCTCTTTTTGAAGCGATATTCTCCACAAAATCTGAAACCTCCTCATCAAGATAAATGACAATGTTGAGTTTCATATCTGTACGAGTAAGTTCAGAACTCTTGATCTACTAAAATAGTCCTGATGAGTAAATTGTAGACTATCGTATGACAATCCAATAAGTTACGGAGGATGTGCGGAAAGTAGTGGTTTTTGGGTGCGGAAAATAGTAGTGACACTCTCGTGGGCTTTTCGGGCCCTAATTTTTGCTACCCTGAGTCGAATTGAAAGGAAGCTGTCATGCCCC
>ENA-OSEO01001531-OSEO01001531.1-sediment-metagenome-genome-assembly--contig:-NODE-1531-length-40926-cov-26.012632_pt1 | contig 40926 bp, 36 predicted proteins | sample MGYA00237883_ERZ534232 | MGnify/ENA metagenome assembly ERZ534232 | reverse complement strand
TCGAAGGTGTTTGCCCACGCGGAAAGGCTTCGACGGCTCGGTGTCGCCATTCCGAGGATCACCGAAATCATGTGGCGCCTGAAACAGGCAGGTATCAATGTGCGGACCGATGTTTTTTCGCTGGAAGATGCGTGCCGGGAACTGACCGGGCTGATCAGACCTGAAAAAGGTTAGCCCGTTGTTGCCCCAGGCACTCCAACTTCCAGACTTTGAACCTTAGGCATTTGACGGAGTTCCCATGAATATGGGAGAGTACATCCCCGGCGATTCCCGGATCCACCGACTGGATCCGAGGGTCAAGATCGGATCCACCCTGGCCCTGAGCATATTGATATTGCGCGGCGGGTCGTTGGGCGATGCCTTCATCAGCGCATTTCTTTCAGTCCTGATTCCGGCCTCACGCCTCCCCGTCACATCGGTGATCAGAGCCTTCAGGCCGGTCCTGATATTTTTTGGACTCCTCTTTTGTGTGCACTTGTTGTTCACGGATGGAAACCCGATTCCTCCCTTTCCCCACTGGCGTGTGACGGTTACCTATGAAGGTCTTTTCAGGGGGGCCTTCACCACATGGCAATTCGCCCTTCTCATCTTGAGCGCATCCATTCTGACCATGACCACGCCATCCATGGACCTTGTCAGCGGCATCGAGAGGCTCCTTAGGCCCTTCGGACGAATAGGGGTCCCTTCCCATGATCTGGCCATGATGGTCTCAATCGCACTGAGATTCGTGCCGACATTTTTTGAAGAGATGGACAGGATGAGGGTTGCTCGAATGGCGAGGGGGGCCAGCTTCAAGTCGGGTTCCGTCGATCGAAGGATGTGTGCGGCCATATCTCTGTTGCCGTCCCTCATCGTACAGACCGTGAATAGAGCGGATGATCTCGTCACCGCCATGGAGGCCAGAGGCTACCGCAGGGGTCCTCGCACCTACATGAGGGAATTGTCCATGACCCGGTCGGATTACGTGGCCCTGCTGGTGATCATGGCGTTAGTGTGTTTCAACGTTGTGTGTCAGTGACCATTCCGATGGCTGGGATGAGATGCACCTCGGCCGCACCCACTTTAAACCCCGAATATGGGGCATGGGCGTTTTTTTGAACATCGGTTGCCTCTTTTACCAAATCGGCTGTTTTCACCTTACTTCCTTTTCTTCTTTTTCTTCCCCATCAGACTTATTGTCAACCGTTTTCTTGGTAATTAATATTTTAGAGATTCGCCTGCCTAACAGTTTTTCCACTGTAAAAACCAATCCATTATACTCAACCTTTTCACCGGCAGTGGGAATTTTCCCGATCAGATTATAGACAAAACCGCCGATAGTTTCATACTCATAATCTTCAGGAAGATTCACTTCCAGAATCTCATTTATTTTGTCAAGATTAGCCCGGGCATCAACCCTGGTATTGTTTTCATCAATCTCCTCGATTAAAACTTCTTCCAGATCATACTCATCAAAAATCTCTCCCACAATTTCTTCCAGAAGGTCCTCGATAGTCACCAAACCGGCTGTCCCGCCATATTCATCAAGAACAATAGCCATGTGCTGCCTCTTCTTCTGCAATTCCCGCAGGAGTTCATTTACTTTTTTGGTTTCTGGAATGTAATAGGCAGGCCGCATAATCTTCTTTACGGAGACATCCATTTTCTCTTTAACATTATCTAATTTAAGCAGGTCCTTTGCATATACAATACCGATGATATTGTCAACATTCTCTTGAAAAACCGGTATTCTGGAAAATCCTTCCTTGGTGGCAATTACCAATACGTCCTTTGCTGAAGCTGTATCTTCCACACAATCCATATCCATTCTGGGCACCATTACTTCCTTTACAATCGTGTCCCCGAATTCAAATATAGAATGGATCATCTCCTTTTCTTCTTCCTCAATTACCCCTTCTTCCTCGCCAACTGTTACCATTGTTTTCAATTCCTCTTCAGTTAAAAATGGTCCTTCCCTGCTTGTCTTTCCTCCGAATAATTTAATAAATAAGTTGGCAACGATGATAAAAATACGGGCAACCGGAAAAAGGATAGAAGCAAGAATGGTAATCGGTTTGGCAACTAACAGGGAAACTTTCTCCGCATTTTGAGCGGCATATGTCTTAGGCGTAATTTCTCCATAGACCAGGACCAGAAAAGTCACAATACCAGTGGAAATTCCGGCCGCATAACCGGCGGACAACGATAAATTCAAATAATCGAAATACTGAACAACCAAAGCAGTTGCAAGGGAAGCCGCTCCGATATTTACCAAATTATTTAGAATTAAGATTGATGCCAGAAACCTGCTTGGATGTGCAAGCAGGTTGTCAAGGGTTTTTGCATGCTTCATTTTTTCTTCAACCATATGCTTCACTCTTATATGGCTGACAGAGGTTAGAGCTGTCTCCGCAGCTGAAGAAAATGCCGAGAATAAAAGTAAAACAAAGAAACCGATAAGTGCTAGTAAGTTAACCGGCGCCAATGTATTTCCTCCTATATTTTAGATTAGACAAAACAAACTTTATATCCTGCATCTTTTAGCTTTCCATTTTACATTTTGCACTTTTCATTTTGAAATTCAATCTCTTCCTTAGATTGCTTCGTCGCTTCACTTCTCGCAATGACAGAGAGAGATGACTATGCTGTGTGTCTTTTGATTTTGAATTTTCCAATTTGCATTAAAAAATTATTTAATCTTTACCTTCCAGTTTAGGTTTTCATTTTGCACTTTACAATTTGAATTTACCTCTTCCCTTCTCACTTCTCCCTCTCTTGCATCTACCCCCACAGATAAAAAAGCTGGAAAACCAGAATAGTCGTAAATGCGCCCAGCAAAGCACCTGACAATACTTCAATAAACGAATGAATTCCTGATTCCACCCTGCTGTGCGAAGTTATAATCGCACCCAGTACTGCCAGTGTAGTTACAGTCGAGCTCTTTGACAGTAATCCGATAGCCACAGCAATAGAAAAAGCTAAAGCGCTGTGTCCGCTAGGCCACCCTCCCTTTAAGAAATTCTTTTGTCCCAACCAGGCTTTGCTGGCGATTACTACTAATATTACTAGAATTAAGCCAATTATAGTTAAATGAATCGGAGATTTCCTTAGAGTTTCTAATATCTGCAGGCTAAAAGGATTAATCTTATTAAAAAAGATCAAATAACCGACCAGAATTGCATTGAAACTTGCCACAAGCACACCAGCGGCGGCAACATCCTTGGCCAAGCGCGCCAGAGGATCAAAAGCAGTCGTAACCACATCAATCGCCGATTCGATAGCCGTATTGAGAAGCTCAGCTACGATAACCAGCGCGATAGCAAATAGAATTATGATTAATTCCATACGGGTGACGCCAAGCAAGACACTTATAAGCAGGACAAACACAGCCAGAGTAAAATGAATCCGCATGTTCCGCTGGGTTCTCAACACATATATAATTCCGGCAATCGCATCATTAAAACTTTGAATTAACGATCTATTTTCCCTCATCGGACTCTCTTCTCCCGGACAAGCCTATTAAGAATCTCTTCTTCTCTCTTTTGCATCTCTTCTTTTTCCTCTGATTCTTCGTGGTCAAAACCAATCAGATGCAGAATACCATGAATTAATAGTATAACCATTTCTTTTTCAAAAGAATGCTGATATTTAACTGCCTGGTCCTCGGCAACCTGCGGTGATATAACCACATCGCCAAGCAAGCAAGGACCTTCAAAGTCATCTTGTGATTGGGGGAAAGAAAGAACATCTGTGGGTGTATTGATTCTTCTATACTTTGCGTTCAGATTTTGAATTTCATCTTTATCGACCAAAACAACGCTTAGTTCGGCATCAGTTCCGATTTTTTCAAAACTGAGAATATTTTCAGCCAGCTCTTGAAAGAAACCCACGTCTAGGGCAATTCCAGAGTTATTACTTATTATTACTTCCATGCGCGGGCATACCCCTCTTAAATGGAACCACGTCCCCTTCGGGATACTCAATCCGGGAGTGGTAGATGGTAGTCAAACCCTGGACAAAGCTCTTGGTTATCTTTTCCAAATCCCTTAATGTGAGAAGACTCTCATCTAATTGGCCGTCTTCCAGTTTTTCTCTAACAATCTTCTTTATTAACTGTTCGAGCCGATTAGGAGAAGGTTTGGTGACAGTCCGCGCGGCTGCTTCAGCAGAATCAGCCAGCATCACCAGAGCGGCTTCTTTGCTATGCGGTTTCTTTCCGGAATAACGGAATCTTGATTCGGTAACTTCTTCTTTTGCCCTTATTTCCCTGGCGCGATGAAAGAAATAAGCCACCACACTGGTGCCGTGATGTTCCCCGATTATATCGATAATCTCAGTAGGCAATTTATTCTTTTTGGCAATCTCGATTCCTTCTTTTACATGAGCCGTTATAATCAAATAACTCAGATTGGGATTAGTATTATCATGAGGGTTTTCACAGCCGAGCTGGTTCTCTACAAAAAAGAAAGGCCGTTTGATCTTGCCGATATCATGGTAGTAGCAACCGACCCTGGTAAGTATGGGGTTCGCTCCTACTTTTTCAGCTGCCGCTTCGGCCAGATTTGCCGTAAGTATGCTGTGATTATAAGTTCCCGGTGCTTTCATCATAAGCTCTCTTAAAAGCGGTTGAGATGGATCAGATAATTCAAGCAAGCGTATATCGGTAGTAATATCAAAGGCTAACTCAATAAGCGGAAGTGTTCCTATAGTCAAAATTGCTGATGAAAGACCGCTTACCAACCCCCAGCCGCTGTTTAAAAAGACATCCTTGATACCCATGCCTGCGACCAGGCTAACCGAAAAAGCAAGGTAAGCCATCCCCAGACCGACAATTATACCGGCTTTGGTAAGATCGGTGCGCCTGGAAATCCTTGATACCAGATATATCGCCAACATACCGCTTAAGATGCTAACCATAATATATTGCGTACTGTTTTCAGCAATAATCCCCGTTAACAAGCTGCTGATCAAAACCATAACAATAGCCATTTTGGCATTAAACAGAATTGCGGTAAGCATTGCTATTGCAGCTATGGGAACAACAAAAGACGGTATCCCGAATGAAGTTGCGACTTTGGCAAAGAAAGTAACTGCCACAAGCAGTAGTGTAAGCAACAGAAGCATCTGCATCTGCGAAAATATCGCCTTTTGATATTTATACAAATAGATACCGGAAATTACCAAAATGCCGAATACCAAAAGCAATACGCCAAGGATCTTGGGGATGTCAAATCGTCCGGAAAGAAGACCGAGTTCTTTTAATATCTTAACGTGTTCGGCGGTTATTATCTCGCCCTCACGAACTACAATCTCGCCTTTCATTTTTTTAACTACATAAGGCGGTACTTTCGCAGCAGCTTCACTTTGCAGCTGTTTGGTCGCCGCGGCATCATAGGTGTAATTCGGTTCCAGGTAGCTTGTTCCCACCTGAGTTATTAAATCAATCTTGGCCTGATCATAAGGGAGACTAGCGGCTATGGATGCAAATTCCCCTTTCTTTGCCTCCAGATCTTTCTTAACAATCCTATCTCTCATCAGCTGGTTTGTTATTTCAACAGTCTTCGTCTCAAATGTAGTTATTTCCTCATTTGATAAAGAAAGGGCTGTTTTTATAACCGGTTCCGGTAAGACCTTTCCGAATTTATTTTCTACTATATCCAGCTGAGCCTCAGGTGTTAAGACCTGGTTGGCCTTTATCTCTCTGATTGAATTGTAAAAACCGCGTATATTTTTTTCAGCTCTGGTAGTTGTTATCGGATCATACTTATATACTTTCTCAACATTTTCCGATGCCTCTTCCCTTAGTTTTTCAGTCATATCATTATCAATGAACTCTATATTATGAGTAGCCTTAACGGTTTGCTTGCTGGGGCTCCCAATTTCAATACCGCTTAAACGGCTGGGAAAGAGGTTTACCAATAAAATCCCAGATAGGACAAGAAAAGTGCAAAATCCTAAAAGCATCCGTTTGGAATTCGGATTTGACCACTTAAAGTTATCTTTTATAATTGCTACAGTTTCTTTTATCTTTAACTCCATTTGCTGCCTATTCTCTTCCTATCCCTACAACAAGGTCTCCCAAATCCACGAAGTATAAGTCTACACCTAGCGCCGTTTGTCATCATACTTCTTATATGCTTCGACAATTCTCTGCACAATCTTATGCCTTACTACATCTCTGGCGGTCAAATGTAAAAAACTGATGCCGTCGATGTTTTTCAATATCTTTTCAATAACAACAAGACCCGAGTTCTGACCGGTAGGCAAATCAATTTGAGTTACGTCTCCGGTAACAACCACTTTCGATCCAAATCCCAAACGAGTTAAAAACATCTTCATTTGCTCGGGGGATGTATTCTGCGCCTCATCCAAAATAATAAATGAGTCATTTAACGTTCGACCGCGCATGTAAGCCAGTGGTGCTACCTCGATTGTTCCTTGATCCATCAACCTCTGGAAATACTCCGCTTCCATCATGTCGTACAAAGCATCATACAACGGACGGAGATAAGGGTCTACTTTTTCAAACAGATTTCCGGGCAAGAAACCCAATTTCTCTCCCGCTTCCACAGCCGGCCTGGTAAGAATGACTCTTCCTACTGTACGGTTTTTAAGAGCCTGTACAGCCATGGCCATTCCCAAATAGGTCTTACCCGTACCAGCAGGACCAATGACAAAAGTAATTGTGTTATTCCTTATGGCATCAACGTATTTTTTCTGCCCCAGAGTCCTCGGCCGGATTACTTTTCCTCTATGAACTAGGATTGTATCGGTAAAAACCTGGGTAGGGGTTATCTCTGCTTCGCTTCGAACAAGCTCGACCGTATGCTCAACACTTTGACGTGTCAAAGCCTGGCCTGATTCAAGTAAATTGAGGAGTTCTTTAAAGACTATGACTGCTGTCTCAACTTCCTGCTCATCACCTGAGATAATAATCTCGTTTCCTCTGACTAAAATATCGCAATTTAGCGGTTCTTCTACTATTTTTAACAACTCGTCCCGATGACCCAATAAATCAACCATTGATTGATCACCGGAAACATCCAAAACTACCTGTTTTTCTCTCATACTTTTCAATTGAGAGACCTTTTTCGGTTTATCCACCTATGATTTCACTCTTTTCCGCCAGATGTTAAAACCATCCTATATAATTATAGCACTTTGCGCTTTTATCATGCATTTTGTCAAGTTTTCCGCTTTTCCTGTTAAATTATACGCTGATGTAGAATTGTAATGGAACTTACTCCCGCCCGGTAAGAATTGCCTGCACTATTTGATTGACTTGCTTGCCATCGGCTCTGCTTTTTACTTTCGGCATAACCAATTTCATTACCTGGCCTATTTCTCTCATGCTGGAAGCACCCGATTCTTCAATTGCCTCCTCGACAATCTTTTTTAATTCTTCTTCGGACATTTGTTCAGGTAAATATACCCTTAGTACTTCCGCGTCAAATTTCTCTTTTGCGGCCTTTTCGCTCTGGCCTGCCTTTTCATATTCGGATGCCGCTTCTTCCCACTTTTTTACCTGCTTGGCAACTATCTGAGTCACTTCATCTTCTTCAAGCTCTTCCCGATTTTTTATTTCAACATTATGCAGCTCGGATAGAAGCATGCGCAAAGCCGAGAGCTTTTCTTTATTTTTTTCCTTAAGTGCTTTATTGGCATCATCTTGTATTTTTTCTTTTAATCCCATTAAATCCTCCAGTTTTTCTTTAGATTGCTTCGTCGCTTCGCTCCTTGCAATGACAAGGAGAGATGACCATACTGCCTATCCTTTGATTTTTCATTTTGCATTTTGAAATTTGAATGCACTTCATCTCTCATCTCTTGTGTCCTACATCTTATATCCAGGTTCCTTCAATTTTTCATTTTAAAATTCGCATTTTCACATGTATCTTGAATCCTATATCATGCATCTTTTTATTTTTGCATTTTGCACTTTACAATTTGAATTTACTTCTCCCTCTTCTCTTCTCACTTCTCCTTATCTTTATCCTGTATCCTGAATCCTGCATCTTATATGTTTTGATTTTTCATTTTGCACTTTACAATTTGAATTTACTTCTCCCTTTTCTCTTCTGACTTCTCCTTATCTTTATCCTGTATCCTGTATCTTGAATCCTGTATCATGCATCTTTTTATTTTTGCATTTTGCACTTTACAATTTGAATTTACTTCTCCCTCTCTTACATCTACCCCCACAGATAAAAAAGCTGGAAAACCAGAATAGTCGTAAATACGCCCAGCAAAGCACCTGACAATACTTCAACAAACAAATGAATTCCTGATTCCACCCTGCTGTGTGAAGTTATAATCGCACCCAGTACTGCCAGCGTAGTTATAGTTGAGCTCTTTGACAGTAATCCGATAGCCACAGCAATAGAAAAAGCTAAAGCGCTGTGTCCGCTGGGCCACCCTCCCCTTAAGAAATTCTTTTGTCCCAACCAGGCTTTGCTGGCGATTACTACTAATATTACTAGAATTAAGCCAATTATAGTTAAATGAATCGGAGATTTCCTTAGAGTTTCTAATATCTGCAGGCTAAAAGGATTAATCTTATTAAAAAAGATCAAATAACCGACCAGAATTGCATTGAAACTTGCCACAAGCACACCAGCGGCGGCAACATCCTTGGCCAAGCGCGCCAGAGGATCAAAAGCAGTCGTAACCACATCAATCGCCGATTCGATAGCCGTATTGAGAAGCTCAGCTACGATAACCAGCGCGATAGCAAATAGAATTATGATTAATTCCATACGGGTGACGCCAAGCAAGACACTTATAAGCAGGACAAACACAGCCAGAGTAAAATGAATCCGCATGTTCCGCTGGGTTCTCAACACATATATAATTCCGGCAATCGCATCATTAAAACTTTGAATTAACGATCTATTTTCCCTCATCGGACTCTCTTCTCCCGGACAAGCCTATTAAGAATCTCTTCTTCTCTCTTTTGCATCTCTTCTTTTTCCTCTGATTCTTCGTGGTCAAAACCAATCAGATGCAGAATACCATGAATTAATAGTATAACCATTTCTTTTTCAAAAGAATGCTGATATTTAACTGCCTGGTCCTCGGCAACCTGCGGTGATATAACCACATCGCCAAGCAAGCAAGGACCTTCAAAGTCATCTTGTGATTGGGGGAAAGAAAGAACATCTGTGGGTGTATTGATTCTTCTATACTTTGCGTTCAGATTTTGAATTTCATCTTTATCGACCAAAACAACGCTTAGTTCGGCATCAGTTCCGATTTTTTCAAAACTGAGAATATTTTCAGCCAGCTCTTGAAAGAAACCCACGTCTAGGGCAATTCCAGAGTTATTACTTATTATTACTTCCATGCGCGGGCATACCCCTCTTAAATGGAACCACGTCCCCTTCGGGATACTCAATCCGGGAGTGGTAGATGGTAGTCAAACCCTGGACAAAGCTCTTGGTTATCTTTTCCAAATCCCTTAATGTGAGAAGACTCTCATCTAATTGGCCGTCTTCCAGTTTTTCTCTAACAATCTTCTTTATTAACTGTTCGAGCCGATTAGGAGAAGGTTTGGTGACAGTCCGCGCGGCTGCTTCAGCAGAATCAGCCAGCATCACCAGAGCGGCTTCTTTGCTATGCGGTTTCTTTCCGGAATAACGGAATCTTGATTCGGTAACTTCTTCTTTTGCCCTTATTTCCCTGGCGCGATGAAAGAAATAAGCCACCACACTGGTGCCGTGATGTTCCCCGATTATATCGATAATCTCAGTAGGCAATTTATTCTTTTTGGCAATCTCGATTCCTTCTTTTACATGAGCCGTTATAATCAAATAACTCAGATTGGGATTAGTATTATCATGAGGGTTTTCACAGCCGAGCTGGTTCTCTACAAAAAAGAAAGGCCGTTTGATCTTGCCGATATCATGGTAGTAGCAACCGACCCTGGTAAGTATGGGGTTCGCTCCTACTTTTTCAGCTGCCGCTTCGGCCAGATTTGCCGTAAGTATGCTGTGATTATAAGTTCCCGGTGCTTTCATCATAAGCTCTCTTAAAAGCGGTTGAGATGGATCAGATAATTCAAGCAAGCGTATATCGGTAGTAATATCAAAGGCTAACTCAATAAGCGGAAGTGTTCCTATAGTCAAAATTGCTGATGAAAGACCGCTTACCAACCCCCAGCCGCTGTTTAAAAAGACATCCTTGATACCCATGCCTGCGACCAGGCTAACCGAAAAAGCAAGGTAAGCCATCCCCAGACCGACAATTATACCGGCTTTGGTAAGATCGGTGCGCCTGGAAATCCTTGATACCAGATATATCGCCAACATACCGCTTAAGATGCTAACCATAATATATTGCGTACTGTTTTCAGCAATAATCCCCGTTAACAAGCTGCTGATCAAAACCATAACAATAGCCATTTTGGCATTAAACAGAATTGCGGTAAGCATTGCTATTGCAGCTATGGGAACAACAAAAGACGGTATCCCGAATGAAGTTGCGACTTTGGCAAAGAAAGTAACTGCCACAAGCAGTAGTGTAAGCAACAGAAGCATCTGCATCTGCGAAAATATCGCCTTTTGATATTTATACAAATAGATACCGGAAATTACCAAAATGCCGAATACCAAAAGCAATACGCCAAGGATCTTGGGGATGTCAAATCGTCCGGAAAGAAGACCGAGTTCTTTTAATATCTTAACGTGTTCGGCGGTTATTATCTCGCCCTCACGAACTACAATCTCGCCTTTCATTTTTTTAACTACATAAGGCGGTACTTTCGCAGCAGCTTCACTTTGCAGCTGTTTGGTCGCCGCGGCATCATAGGTGTAATTCGGTTCCAGGTAGCTTGTTCCCACCTGAGTTATTAAATCAATCTTGGCCTGATCATAAGGGAGACTAGCGGCTATGGATGCAAATTCCCCTTTCTTTGCCTCCAGATCTTTCTTAACAATCCTATCTCTCATCAGCTGGTTTGTTATTTCAACAGTCTTCGTCTCAAATGTAGTTATTTCCTCATTTGATAAAGAAAGGGCTGTTTTTATAACCGGTTCCGGTAAGACCTTTCCGAATTTATTTTCTACTATATCCAGCTGAGCCTCAGGTGTTAAGACCTGGTTGGCCTTTATCTCTCTGATTGAATTGTAAAAACCGCGTATATTTTTTTCAGCTCTGGTAGTTGTTATCGGATCATACTTATATACTTTCTCAACATTTTCCGATGCCTCTTCCCTTAGTTTTTCAGTCATATCATTATCAATGAACTCTATATTATGAGTAGCCTTAACGGTTTGCTTGCTGGGGCTCCCAATTTCAATACCGCTTAAACGGCTGGGAAAGAGGTTTACCAATAAAATCCCAGATAGGACAAGAAAAGTGCAAAATCCTAAAAGCATCCGTTTGGAATTCGGATTTGACCACTTAAAGTTATCTTTTATAATTGCTACAGTTTCTTTTATCTTTAACTCCATTTGCTGCCTATTCTCTTCCTATCCCTACAACAAGGTCTCCCAAATCCACGAAGTATAAGTCTACACCTAGCGCCGTTTGTCATCATACTTCTTATATGCTTCGACAATTCTCTGCACAATCTTATGCCTTACTACATCTCTGGCGGTCAAATGTAAAAAACTGATGCCGTCGATGTTTTTCAATATCTTTTCAATAACAACAAGACCCGAGTTCTGACCGGTAGGCAAATCAATTTGAGTTACGTCTCCGGTAACAACCACTTTCGATCCAAATCCCAAACGAGTTAAAAACATCTTCATTTGCTCGGGGGATGTATTCTGCGCCTCATCCAAAATAATAAATGAGTCATTTAACGTTCGACCGCGCATGTAAGCCAGTGGTGCTACCTCGATTGTTCCTTGATCCATCAACCTCTGGAAATACTCCGCTTCCATCATGTCGTACAAAGCATCATACAACGGACGGAGATAAGGGTCTACTTTTTCAAACAGATTTCCGGGCAAGAAACCCAATTTCTCTCCCGCTTCCACAGCCGGCCTGGTAAGAATGACTCTTCCTACTGTACGGTTTTTAAGAGCCTGTACAGCCATGGCCATTCCCAAATAGGTCTTACCCGTACCAGCAGGACCAATGACAAAAGTAATTGTGTTATTCCTTATGGCATCAACGTATTTTTTCTGCCCCAGAGTCCTCGGCCGGATTACTTTTCCTCTATGAACTAGGATTGTATCGGTAAAAACCTGGGTAGGGGTTATCTCTGCTTCGCTTCGAACAAGCTCGACCGTATGCTCAACACTTTGACGTGTCAAAGCCTGGCCTGATTCAAGTAAATTGAGGAGTTCTTTAAAGACTATGACTGCTGTCTCAACTTCCTGCTCATCACCTGAGATAATAATCTCGTTTCCTCTGACTAAAATATCGCAATTTAGCGGTTCTTCTACTATTTTTAACAACTCGTCCCGATGACCCAATAAATCAACCATTGATTGATCACCGGAAACATCCAAAACTACCTGTTTTTCTCTCATACTTTTCAATTGAGAGACCTTTTTCGGTTTATCCACCTATGATTTCACTCTTTTCCGCCAGATGTTAAAACCATCCTATATAATTATAGCACTTTGCGCTTTTATCATGCATTTTGTCAAGTTTTCCGCTTTTCCTGTTAAATTATACGCTGATGTAGAATTGTAATGGAACTTACTCCCGCCCGGTAAGAATTGCCTGCACTATTTGATTGACTTGCTTGCCATCGGCTCTGCTTTTTACTTTCGGCATAACCAATTTCATTACCTGGCCTATTTCTCTCATGCTGGAAGCACCCGATTCTTCAATTGCCTCCTCGACAATCTTTTTTAATTCTTCTTCGGACATTTGTTCAGGTAAATATACCCTTAGTACTTCCGCGTCAAATTTCTCTTTTGCGGCCTTTTCGCTCTGGCCTGCCTTTTCATATTCGGATGCCGCTTCTTCCCACTTTTTTACCTGCTTGGCAACTATCTGAGTCACTTCATCTTCTTCAAGCTCTTCCCGATTTTTTATTTCAACATTATGCAGCTCGGATAGAAGCATGCGCAAAGCCGAGAGCTTTTCTTTATTTTTTTCCTTAAGTGCTTTATTGGCATCATCTTGTATTTTTTCTTTTAATCCCATTAAACCCTCCAGTTTTTCTTTAGATTGCTTCGTCGCTTCGCTCCTCGCAATGACAAGGAGAGACGACTATACTGCCTATTCTTTGATTTTGCATTTTGCATTTTGAAATTTGAATTTACCTCTTCCCTCTTCTCACTTCTCCCTTTTTTATTCCACCAACATCGGCCCCAGCTTCTTACCGCCGAACAAATGCATGTGGAGATGATCAACTTCCTGGCCCGCATCAGGTCCTACATTTATCAGCAATCGAAATCCGCTATCCGATAATCCCTCCTGTTTGGCAATCTCTTTAGCTGCAAGAACCATATCGGGCATTGCCGTCACATCCTGATGTTCCAAGTCATCCTTCGGGTCAATATGATTATTGGGAATTATCAGAATATGAATTGGAGCCTTCGGATCAATATCGCGAAAAGCGGTTACATTGTCGTTCTTATACACAATCTGACCTGGAATTTCACCTTTGATAATCTTACAAAAAATACAATCATCCATTTTGTACCCACACCCCTTCTCCGGAATTTGTATTAATCTATTTAAGAATGATTCTAGCTTGCCTTATACAATCCTCCCATATAAATTAAGCTGGTCTATTCTCTCAACCATCACTTCAATCAATTGCCCTTTTAATTTTTCCTCCCCTTTAAAATTAACGCGAACATAGTTATCGGACAATCCGGTTAATAATTTATTTGCTAGATTTTTTTCTGCCAGTACTTCCAGTTTCTTTCCGATAAAGGCTTGAAGGTAATTTTCGGAAAGTTCCCTTCCAAGTTCCAGTAGCTTTTTAGATCGCTGTTCCTTCAATTCAGGACTGATTTTGTCAGACATCTCGGAAGCTTTAGTGCCCTCCCGGTCGGAGTATTTAAAGACGTGCGCTTTCCTATATCCTACTTCCTCCATCATCTGCCTGGTTTTTTCAAATTGCTCTTCGGTTTCCCCCGGAAAACCTACCATTACATCAGTGGTAACGGCAATACCGGGGATTGTAGCCATAACCTCCTTGGCAATACGCAGATAGTCCTCGGCAGTATAATTCCTGTTCATGCTCTTAAGCACTCGGTCATCACCGCTTTGAAGAGGTATGTGTAGATGACGGCAGAATATGGGAGATGAAGAAAGGAGGGCAATCATATCTTGATTAATATCATTAACCTCAATAGAGCTAAGTCTTATCCGGGCAAGTCCCGGGATTTCCTTTAAATGCTTAAGCAGTTCTATGAGATTGGTATTGGATCCCAGTTCCCGGCCGTATTTCCCCAGATTAACTCCGGTTAATACTATTTCTCTGGTACCACTTTTAACTAATCCGGAGACTTCCTTGATAATATCGTCAATTCCCCTGCTCTTGGGCTTTCCGCGAACATAAGGCACAATACAGTAACTACAAAAGTTATCACATCCGTCTTCTATCTTTACCAGTGTACGGGTATGAAACTGCTGACCGTCCGGATGAGAACTAAGTGGAGATTGATCAATTCGGAGTTGCTTGGAGACAATTTCGCCTATTTTTTCTTTCCCGGAATTACCAATAACAAGATCGACGCCGGGGATATCCGCTATCTCTTGCTTTGCCCTTTCCGCGTAGCAGCCGGTTGCAATAACAAACGCATCCGGATTCTTGCGTACCACTTTTGATATCCACTGTCTTGATTTGTGATCGCTTGTGCCGGTAACAGTGCAGGTATTTATAATATGAATGTCAGCCTGCTCGGAAAAATCTACCAGCTTTAATCCCCTTTTTAACAGGTCGCTCACAATTATTTCGGTCTCATATTGGTTTACTTTGCAACCCAGAGTATGAACGGCAAAACTATACACATCTATCACCAAATCGTTCCAGCTCATAAAGAATAATTCCCAGGGCAACCACGCTCGCGGTCTCCGTGCGAAGAATCTGTCTTCCCAGTGAAAAACAACTTGCCCCCCGCTCTTTCAGGTCATCGATCTCCTCCGGTGCAAATCCACCTTCGGGACCTATTATCACCGCATAACTTCTATTTTTATTATCCTGACATTCCTGCATCCACTCACCGATACAGAGTGCTTCTTTTGAAAACAACTTGTTTGTCTCTTCCCAAAATACAATAACCCGGTTAAAAGAAGAGATCATCTCCAGTGCCTCTCCCCAACCGGCAATAGGCAGTATCTCCGGAATCGTCGATCGTTGGGACTGTTCCGCCGCTTCTCTGGCAACCTTTTGCCATCTTTGCCGTTTGTTTGCCTTCTTCTCCTCATCCAACCTGACAACGGTCCGACCGGTAATAATAGGAACAATAGAATTCACACCCAGTTCCGTCGCCTGTCTTGCTATCATATCCATCTTGGAACCCTTGGAGATTGCCTGTATCAGAATAATCTTACAATTGGTCGGTTCAATCGGTCTTCTTTCCAATATTTCTGTTTTTATTCCCGAAGCAGCGGACTCTTTGATCCTGACATCATACTCAAAATTTTCACTGTCAGATACAACAAGTTTGTCACCCGATTTTAGGCGGAGGACATTTCGTATATGATTGACATCAGTGCCTTTGATAGCAATATATTCGCCCTCTACTTGCTGAGGTGTTATAAAAAACCGGTGTTTGGTCATCATTTATTCCTTGCCTTATGATTTACCATAATCAATCAAATCTTTCCCAAATAGCATAAAAGAATCTACAACTGCTGACTTTTAATGCCTTAAGTAGCTATTATACTTCCTTTGGTAAAGAGAATCACACTTCGGCAAGTTTTTAAAGAGGTGTGAAATCATAAACCGGAGCAACTTGGTTAAAAACATACCTTACTTCATCTTTTTAAGCTTTTTTAAGAAACTCGGGGATAAAGAACTTAAATCCTCGCCTCTCTCTTTGGCAAGCTCTTTAATAAGTTCCTTTTCTTTCCTGGTAAGCTTGGTTGGAATCTCTACATTTACCTGAACCAACATATCTCCTTGCCCCCGTCTACCGAGACGAGGAATTCCCTTTCCTTTTAGCTGAAAAACGGTGCCCGGTTGAGTTCCGGCCGGTATCTTAATCTCCTCCGTATCATTTAAAGTCGGTATTTCAACAGTTGTCCCCATCGCCGCCTGGCTAAAAGTTAGCGGTATCCGGCAAACAATATTATCGCCATCTCTTTCAAAGAATTCGTGAGCTTTGACATGGACCGTTACATAAAGGTCACCCGGAGGTCCCCCTTTTACGCCTGCCTGCCCATGTCCATCCATTCTTAATCTCATCCCGTCAACTATCCCGGCGGGAATATTAATTGTAATACCGTTTTTCTTGGCTTTTCTTCCTTGTCCATTACATTCCGAACAAGGAGACGCAATTATTTGACCGGAACCATGGCAACGTTCACAAGGGTAACTCCGTACAAAATTACCCAGAAAGGTTTTTTGAGAAGTCTGTATCTGCCCTGATCCGCCGCATTCGGGACATATTGAGGCTGATGTCCCCTCCTTGGCTCCACTTCCATTGCAAGCCTTACATCTCACCATTTTTTGCAGGTCAATGTTTCTCTCAGCACCGTAAACAGCCTCCTTGAAATCAACCTCTATTTCAAGGCCGAGATCAGATCCTCTTTCCGCTGCTGTGCGGGTCCGTCCTCCCCCGGAAAAATCAGTAAAGAACATATTGAATAAATCATCAAAAGCCCCAAAGCCGCCAAAACCCCCACCCATATCAACGGTACCAAACATGTCGTAGTCCCGGCGTCTATTGGGATCTCCCAGAACCTGGTACGCTTCACTTATTTCTTTAAATTTAGCTGTTGCATCATCATCCGAACAGACATCAGGATGATACTTTTTAGCCAATTTGCGATATGATTTCTTTATTTCTTCATCCGAAGCATTTCTGGTAACTCCCAGGATCTCATAGTAATTCTTGGGCATCTATTACCTTCTCTCTCACTTATAAATATTGGCATCACAGTACGTCTCTTACAAATTCTATCTTAAGACCGAATTGATTCCAGCGCATAAGTTAAATTCTTGGCAACACACTGAACCGAAGAAATTGCGCGAGAATAATCCATTCTAACCGGCCCCAGAACTCCTAAAGTTCCCAACCTCTCACCGCCCACCCCATAACTTGCGGCAACAATGCTGCAGTCTTTTAATTCCATTCCTTCATTTTCCGTACCAATTTTAACTACAACGTCATTTGATTCCAAAGCCTCTTCGATGAGGTGCAGCATAGAACGGCCGTGTTCTATGAACTGAAGCAAACTCTGCAATTTTTCCATTCCGTCAAAGTCGGGTTGCCCCAATAGATTAGAAGTCCCGCCCATGAAAACTCTGCTTTTATCCTTCTCTTTAAGAGCATCTATTATTTCATCGATGACCATATCAACCAAGGACCATTTTCCCGGCAATATTCCTCTGAGTTCTCCTCTTCCTTGCAGGGAAATCTCATCAAAACCAAGCCCGTCCAGTTCCCGATTGAGGACAGCTTCTACTTCCTCCAGATCCATGACATCAAATGACTCTCTCAGTTCCAGAACCCTTTTTGCCACAACACCGGTGCTGGTCACAATAACCACCAGCACTGCATGAGGATATAGGGAAACTAAATCCACATGCTTCAACACACTTTTCCGGAAGGTTGGGGCAAATACTATCGCCAGGTAATTGGTTACGTCCGCCAATAAGCGGGATGTCTCTCTCATCAAGTCTTCTATTTCCTTGCTAAGCAGGGAGTAAAATTTGGATATTGATTTTTCTTCAGCCGGGTTGAGACCTTCTTCATCTATAAGTAAATCAACGTAAAATCGGTAGCCTCTTTCCGTGGGGATCCTTCCCGCTGAAGTGTGAGGATGAGTAAGAAATCCCATCTGTTCAAGCAACGCAAGCTCATTCCGAACAGTTGCCGAGCTAATATTTAAACCATGGCTCTTGGCTATTCTTTTTGATCCAACCGGACGCGCTGACAGTATATATTCCTGAACTACTTCATTCAATATCAGCATTTTTCTTTTATCTAGCATCTGAACTGCTCCTTTAGCACTCCTTAAGAAAGAGTGCTAATAAGAACGTACCATTGCAGTACGATTAGTGTCAAGGAAACCGGTGTATAGAATTAAACAAATTTGGAAAATACTTCGTTGGAGAGGAGTACCCCTTTGGGCGTAAGCTTTAATTGTTCTTGTCCTTCCACCAGACCGCTTGATTTCAATTCTTCTATCTCAGAGGCATAAAGCTCGCTAAATGACAGGTTAAACTGCTGATCGAGACTCCTCAAATCTATTCCTTCCATCATACGCAAACCTAGAAAAACAGTCTCGGAAAGTATTTGCTTGCCTGTCAGCTTTTCTTCCTTATCTCTTGCACTACCTTTCATGCTAATTTTCTCAATATAAATTTTGGGAGCCTTTACATTGGAATACCGGATATCGGTGAAATGAGAATGAGCTCCGGCTCCAAGCCCAAGGTAATTGCCATTTTTCCAATAAAGAATATTGTGATGACACTCATATCCCGGCCGGGTAAAATTGGAAATCTCATAATGTGTATAATCACATATTCTTAAGACCTCGCAAGCATAATTGAACAGTTCCGCCTGTAAATCGTCATTTACCGGCGGGAGCTCCTTTTTAGTGATTCGCCGGGCGATATGGGTATTTGGATCGAGAGTAAGAGCGTAAATTGAAATGTGTTGTGGTTTAAGTCTGAGTGCATTTTTTAGAGTTGAATCCCAGCTGATAATATCCTGGCCCGGGATGCCGTACATTAAATCAAGATTTATGTTTTTAAATCCGGCCAGTTTGGCCAGATCAAAACTCTGTAGCGCTTTTTGAGCAGTATGTCTCCTACCAAGAACCGGAAGCAGTCTGGTATCCAGAGACTGAAAGCCCAGGCTTAAACGGTTAATCCCCAGGTTTCTTAAATTCTTAAGCTGGGCAAAGGTTAGTGTTTCCGGATTGGCCTCTATGGTAATCTCGCAGGAATCATCAATTTCAAAACATTTGTGACAGCTTTTGAGGATCTTTTCGAATAGTGCTTCCTCGAGGGTAGTGGGTGTTCCCCCTCCAAAATAGATGGAAGATACCTTGCGCACTTCACTGTCCTGGCAAAACTTTTCCATTTCCATTATTAGTGCATCAACATACTTGGAATGCAGCCGATCCAGACCGGCATAGGAATTAAAGTCACAATAGAAACATTTCTGTTTGCAAAAAGGGATATGGATATAAAGACCAAAATCGTCTGTTGTTCGGTAACTGCAATTGGATGTCATATTGTTTCTCCTACTTTTTCTCTTCTTCAACTTTCAAAAAGGCGATAAAAGCCTCTTGCGGGACTTCAACTTTGCCTATCTGTTTCATTTTTCTTTTACCGGCTTTTTGTCTCTCCAGCAATTTTCTTTTCCGGGTTATGTCGCCGCCATAGCACTTTGACAAAACATCTTTTCTTTTTGCTTTCACGCTTTCACGGGCAATAACCTTGCTGCCGATAGCTGCCTGGATCGGTACTTCGAACATCTGACGGGGAATTATCTCCCGCAGTTTATTGACCAGTTCCCTGCCCCGATTTTGCGCTTTTTCCTTAAAAACAACGCAGGAAAGAGCATCCACCGCTTGTCCGGCAATAAGAATATCTAATTTTACCAAATCCGATTGTCTGTACCCAATATGCTCATAATCCAGGGATGCATATCCTCTGGTGTGCGATTTAAGTTGATCAAAAAAGTCCAGTAAAATTTCACTTAAAGGAAGATGATACTCTATTTCCACTCTTCCCTCGCTTAAATATTCCATATTCTTAAAATCGCCCCGCCGATCCTGACAAAGCTCAAAGATTTGACCCACATAGTCCGGTGGTACCAAAATCATAGCCGCAACATAGGGTTCCTCAATTATTTCAATTTCACCGGCAGGAGGAAAATCCGACGGATTACTTAAGGTAAGAGTTTCGCCCCCTCTTTTAATAATCCGATATGCTACGCTTGGCGTGGTGGTTAGCAACTCTAGTGTATATTCCCTTTCCAGGCGCTCCCGGACAATCTCCATGTGAAGCAGGCCTAAAAATCCACACCTGAATCCAAATCCCAGCGCATGTGAGGTTTCGGGAGTATAGGAAAGTGCCGGATCGTTGAGTTTTAATTTATCCAGGGCTTCGCGTAGATTTTCATATTCTCCTCCGTCGATCGGATATAGTCCGGAAAAAACCATAGGCTTTGCTTCCCGGTAACCGCTTAGCGGCTCGGAAACCGGATTCTTGGCATCGGTTATAGTATCGCCTGCCTTGGCGTTCTCTATCTCTTTTATTCCGGCAATAACAAATCCAACCTCGCCCGCACCGAGTTCTTGCGTTGAAGTCATCTCCGGTTTAAAGACACCCACTTCCTCGACTTCGGATATCCAGGAAGTTGCTATCATTTTTATTTTTTGGCCCGTTTTTATCTCCCCGTCTACAATCCTGGTAAAAACAACCGCTCCCCTATAAGTATCAAAAATAGAGTCAAAAATAAGTGCCTTAAGCGGTTTTGTGATATCCCCGGTGGGAGGCGGTATCAACTTAATAATCGCTTCCAATACATCCTGAATATTCTCACCCGTTTTAGCACTTACAAAAAGAGTATTCTCAACATCGACGCCCAGCTCGGCAATCTCATGTATTACCCTTTCCGGCTCAGCGTTGGGAAGATCTATTTTATTTATAACCGGTATTAAATAGAGATCGTTCTCCATTGCCAAATGAGCATTGGCTACCGTCTGAGCTTCGACTCCCTGAGCGGCATCAACAACTAACAAAGCTCCCTCACATGCCGCCAGACTCCGGGAAACTTCATAGGTAAAATCAACATGGCCAGGAGTGTCAATTAAATTCAAGATATATTCTTGACCGTCACAAGCGGTGTAGTGAATCCGAACAGCCTGGGCTTTTATGGTGATACCTCTTTCCCGTTCAAGATCCATTCGATCCAGAACCTGTTCACGCATCTCCCGCTCATTAATCGTATGGGTAAATTCAAGGATTCGATCTGCTAGAGTCGATTTTCCATGATCAATATGGGCAATAATAGAAAAATTTCTGATATTTTCAGGAGCTACTTGCGCAGAAACGTTCACTTACTTTCCCTTTCGCACTCTTTCCAGAGTAAGCTCATAAATGGTCTTAACATCTTCAACCCGCATTATCAGCAACAGTCCTAAGTATACAAGAACTCCGACGATTATTGCTACTGAGATAGCCAGTAGCTGCCCCAACCATGAAGCTCCCACAAACAACGCTAGATAATACCAGCTGTAAAAGGCTGCAAATCCAAGAGCGATTGATGCGATTAAAACTCTTACACCCGAGCTGACTATTTTATATCCGTCTATTCCGTTTAGCCTTTTACGAAGAATAAGAACCAGCACAAAGAAACTGAACATGCTCACCAAAGATGTTGAAAGAGCAATCCCGCCATGGGCCAACCCCAGATAAGAAAGAGAAGATGGCAGATGAAGTGCTTTAGCGGCAACCGGGATATATATCATCATAAGCCAGTCCCCGAAATAATTAACGATTATAGCCAGGGTCGCCACGATCATCGGAGTTTTGGAATCCTTTAAGGAATAAAAAGTCTTGTTTATTAAATACAACTGTCCCGCGGCAAAAAGACCTAATGAATAGTGAAACAACGCCGATGCGGTAAAAATCGTATCACGAGCATGAAAACGGCCGTGCTCAAGAATTAATCTGATAATAGGAATACCCAGAACCATTAATCCGACAGAGGCCGGAACCACTACCAGAAATATTGCCCTTATACCCAAGGAAAGTGACTCTTTGAGTCCCTTTATGTTATCAAGAGCGGCTTGTTTAGAGAGAGTGGGGAAAAGTACGGTCGATATGGTGATGGCAAAGACACCTAAAGGAAGCATCCAGAGTCTTTGAGCGTAACCCAAACTGGCAACGCTACCGGTTGCCAAAGATGAAGCAAACCGGGTGTCGACAATTGTATTTATATCCACGGCAGCCAGACTTATAATTACCGGAACCAGTAATGCTCCTACTTCCCGCACGCCGGGATGATGCCAGTCAAAACTGAAAGAATAGCAAACACCCCTGTCCCGCAAGAAGGGCAGTTGAAAGAGAAACTGGACCAAGCTTCCCAGGGCAACACCGACCGCCAAACTCACTACTCCCATTTGGGGACTAAGCAGGACCACGGCTCCTATGATAAAGATGTTCCATAAAATAGGCGCGATTGCCGGTGCGGCAAAATGCTCATAGGAATTAAGAACTCCCATAACAACACCGGCCAGAGCCATAAACAAAACAGCTGGAAACATTATTTGAGTCATCATTATGGTCAAGCGCATAGTTTCCGGTTTATGAACAAAACCGGGTGCCAGTATGGAAACAAACTGACGGGAAAATATTATCCCGATCAATGAAGCTGTCAACAGTATTAGCGCCATTATGTTGATAACGGAACTTGCCACTTTCCAGGCGTTTTTCTTATCCCCTTTAGCCAGATAGGAGCTGAAAACAGGGATAAAAGCTGAACCAATGGCGGCATCAGCCAAAAGAGTCCTTAAGAGATTGGGAAGAATAAATGCCACCCGGTAAGCATCAATCTGAGTTCGAGCACCGAAATAACTGGCCATTACCAGTTCCCTGGCTAACCCGAAAACACGGGATAATAAAGTCGCCACCATTACGACCATGGCAGCTTTGGCAAGAAAAGACGCTTTGGAGGGAAGGGTTGCCTGTTCCTCGCATACGTCTGTAGGAATCTCGTTTAAATCGCTCATCTAGTTCTCCAAAAAAACACCTTAAATAACGTGCAGAAATTTAATCCTCCAATAATTAAACCAGACTATTATAGCATAGTCCACTCGATTAGCAGTCATTACTCTAACTGGGATTAAGCCGCTTTTTGGCCCACAAAGAAATAAGAAAGGTTTTACTTTCCGCTTTTATGCTCAATTTTTTAATAGCGGTAGTTAAACCAAAACATTTCTTGAACAGATAAGTTGATTATGGTAGAATGAGCTCTTGGCTGTCTCAACCTGGAGATAAAGCAATTTTAAGCTTATCCGGGCGGTAAGTAACAGCTCAAATAGTTAAAGATGATATCGGCAAAATATTTCTAGGAGGATTTTAACATTGCCTCAGATTAAGTCTCAAATGAAGAGGATGAAAGTTTCAGAAAAGCAACGCATGAGAAACAAGCGTGTCCGGTCTGCTCTCAAGACGTATATTTCAAACTTCACTGATGCTACCGAAGAAGGAAACAAGGAAGCTGCACAGGAGGCTTTGAATAAAACCGTAAAAGCACTTGATAAAGCAGTATCCAAAGGTGTTATCCATAAGAATAAAGCGGCTAACACAAAATCCAAGCTAACACTTAAGTTCAATAATATGACTGTAGTAAAGCCTAAGGCCAAGCCGACAGCGGCGGAAGTGGCTGAAGAAAAGGCAGAGAAAAAAGTAGTCGCTAAGAAGACAGCGTCCAAGAAGAAGAAGAAAACAACAACTAAGAAAAAGGCTGCTACCAAGAAGACAACCGCAAAGAAAACAGCAACAGCAAAAAAGACGGAAAGTAAAACGAAAACAACTAAGAAGAAAGCTGCAACAACCAAAAAGACTACAAAGAAGAAAGAATAGCTATTCCGTTACCTGCAAGATAAGTCCTTCTAAAAGTAATTTGGGTTCTCTTTCGGAAGTTTTCAATGCTTTGTCAATTTCAGTTAATACCCTGTAGATTGATTCCAGTTTTTGAAGGGAAAAATTTCCACACTGATCTCTCAGTTTCTTCGCCACAAAAAAGGGAACTTTCAGTTCCTTAGCAATTACACCATCAGGTAAATCGCGATCTATAAGCGCTCTTGTTTTTAAAAGCAATCTGAATTGTCTGACAATCATAAAGAAAATAAGTTGTGGGGGGTCACTTTTTTGTTCCATTATCTGGTTTAAGCAGCTAAACGCGTTATTTTTATCTCTTTTGCCTATCGAGTCAACCAGATCGAAAATACTTTTCTCACCGGACTCGCAGATAATCATAGAAATGTCTTCTTCGTTTACTTCCGCTTTATCATCAAAGTAAAGAGAAACTTTCTCAATTTCGTTCTCCAGCCGGTTCAGATTATATCCGATACACTCGACCATCAATTTCGGCACTCCGCTGGTTACCATTTTCCCTTTGCTTCGAAATCTCTTCTTAACCCAATTAGGATACTCGTTTTTCGAGGGCAATTTGTACTCAAATACCTGTCCGGCTTTGTTTGCCGCCTTGTAAATGGGACTGGTTTTCTTAAGTTCACTTGCCACCAAAACCAAGCAGGTAGTCGGAGATGGTTTTTCGATGTATTTAGCCAGACTCTTGGCATCGGATGGATTGAACTCACTCGCATTTTTAACCAGAATCAATCTCTTTGAAGACATAAAAGGCAGTGTCTGCGCAGCCTGGATTACCGCCTGAGAATCATCTCTATCACCAAAAAACTGATCAAAGCTAAAACTCAGATCTCCCTCTTCTTCAAAGCTTGCCTTCAGCCTACCAACCGCCTCTTCTAGCAGTTTCTCTTCCTGGCCATGAATTAGATAAACCGGCTTTAAGCTGTCTATACTTTTACCTTTCTGTATTGATTCTTCAGCCAATAAATCTTCCAACCTCCATTTATAAATTCAAATTTTAAATTTTAAATTTTAAAATGTATTCAATCTTTGTCTTCCAGTTTAGTTTTTCATTTTACATTTTTAACTTTGCACCTATTTATCTTTTGTCTTTTTATTTTGCAATCTGCATTTTGCACTTTGAAATCTGAATTTACCTAATCCCTCTTCTCTTTTCCCTACTCCCCATCTTCATCCTGTATCTTGTAATTTTCCATTTTGCACTTTGCATTTTGAATTTCTTTTAGATTGCTTCGTCGCTCCGCTCCTCACAATGACAAAGAGAGAGCCATATTGTATTCCTGCGTCCTGTATCCTGTAGATAAGTTTTGCCTAATCCCTCTTCCCTTCTCCCCCATTCCCATCTTTATCCTGCATCTTGAATCTTGCCTCACTTCTCCGGACAAACCTTAAATCCCCGGCCGTCAGAGGTAATTGTAACATTTCCATTCTTGTCTGTCCGGTAAATCTTTGCCCCGCAGGATTCAAGAATATCAACAGTTGAAGAAGAGGGGTGACCGAACCGATTGTCCTTTCCCACCGAGATCACAGCAGCCATAGGCTGTGCATATTTTATAAATTCCCGGTTGGTACCATTCGAGCTGCCATGGTGGGTAACTTTTAAGACCGAGGAGTGCAATTCCTCTTTCCAATCCAGGAGTTCAAGTTCCTCTTCACTCTCGATATCTCCCGGAAAGAGAATGGAAAATTCCTTATAACACAATTTGGCCACAACCGAGCAGTTATTTAGATTAGTGCCTGAGGAACTGTCTTTTGAATCCGATAAGATCACCAACTCCATATCGGAACCTACCTTCAATTTCAATCCTTCCCGCGCTGTAAAACAGGGAATATCTCTTTCATTGATTACCGCCTGGAATTCCCCGTAATTTTGGTCCGCGTTGGTAAATTTTCCCACCAAAACCGATCCAATGCTGCTGCGCTGTGCCACCTCGATTAAACCGTTTAAATGATCGGCATGAGGATGGGATAAAACTAACAGATCGATCTTGCATACACCTTCTTCCAATAACAGTTCTTTTAGAACACGCGGGTCTTGTCCGCCGTCAATAAGAACGGAGGCGCCATCGGGGGCTCTGATCACTACGGCATCTCCCTGTCCCACATCCAAAAAAGTTGCCCTAAATTCCCGGGGCGGCAAACTTGTTCCGATTCTCCACCATATAAGTCCGACGGGGATAATCAAGGAAATGAAAACCAGCGTCCGCGGTTTGAAAACACTTTCTTTTTTACGCATATAGATAATCAGGGCAGCCAAAATCCCATACAAACAAATGACACCAAAAATGGAAACCCCTACTGAAAGAGAAGAGAACGAAAGATTGGCAAAAAAGGAAACGGTGTTGATTACCAGGCGAAGCAATAAATCCAAAACCGCAAAAACAGGAACGGCGATGATACTAGAGACAAAACTAATTATAAATCCGATAATACCCAAGCTTAATATGGGCGCGATCAGAGGAACAACAATCACATTGGCCAAAACCGAGACAATCGAAATCTCCCGGAAATGATATATGGCAATGGGCATTACCCCTAATTGAGCTGCGATGGTAACCGGCAGAATCCCCAGAAAACGATGGGATAACAAAGGACTTTGACTAAATTGCACCTCCAGAATGGGAGCAATAACAGCAATGGCTAGCGATGAGGCAAATGAGAGCTGAAAAGCGATATCAAAAAGAAAGAAAGGATTATAAATCAGCAAGATAAGCGCCGCGGTTGAAAGCAAAGCCAAAAGGCGCTTTTCTCTTCCCAACACCCAACCAAGAGCTCCGGCGCCAACCAATAGTGAAGCGCGAAGAATAGACGGTTTACAGCCGGTCAGCAGCGCATAGAAAATAACCAGGACAATAACTATCATATATCGTTGCCAGGTTCTAATCCTAAGAAAACGGGTAAACCAAAGACAAATAAGCGATATCATTCCCACGTGTAGGCCGGATACAACAATTACATGGGACACGCCCGCTTTGGAAAAATTGGTTTGAATTAAAGAAGAGATACCCTCTTTGTATCCCAGTAAAATCCCCAATAAAAGGCCTGCTTCTTTCGATTGCAGATAAGTAAAAGCTTTCTTCTTAATCCCCTTTCTTATGGTGCTAAGCAGCCGTGAAAGAAAAGGAGCCCTTTTCGTCATTCTTATTTGCGAACAATCAACAACTGAAATTGTCTGGATTTCCTGGTTGTATAAATACCGCTGAAAACCGGCATTAGAAGGTACGGTTAAAATCGCATTCTCAATGGATATTTTCTCTCCGCTGCTTAAATGAATCCGTTTTCCGCCCTCCTTTACGCCTAATTTAATAAACTCATTTACCTTATAGCATTTGCCCGAGGCTTCCACTCTTTCCGCTCTGACAACAAAGTATCTACAATCTCCGCTGTCTTTGGGCTCATCAAGCACCGTCCCATAAATATCCGTGCATGTATGATCTTTCGCCATTTGTTTTAACAGACTTTGCTTGAGTAGATTTGTCTTGATAGAAGTAAAAAGTGTTCCCAAAAGAAAAAAGATTATGAATGGGAGGATTAGTTTTCCGGGATTTGCAGGATTTGTGGTTTTTTCCTTCTCTGAAGTACCCGTTCTGACAGAGAAAATTATCCACAAGAACAGACAGACAAAGATAGCGGCTCCCGGTACCAACAGCGAGAGATCATTGAAATAGGCAACGATGATGCCTAAACAATAGGCTGCTGCCAGGAAAAATATTTGAGGAAAAGGTTGGCGGTGGACGATTTTCAATCTACCGTTACCTTATCCTTGATCTGTTCAAATTTCTTGGGACCGATTCCCTCCACATTGCGCAGTTGTTCAACGGAAGAAAAGTTCCCTTTTGATTTTCTGTAATCAATTATTCTTTGAGCCAGGACTTCTCCCACACCTGGTAAGACATCAAGCTGATCAGCCGTAGCAGTATTTATATTAATAAGAGGACTAGTGGTAGAATTGCTATCCGATAAAGCAGTAGCTTCTTCCGGTATTTGCTCTCCCTGTTTTGGTACATATATTTTTTGCCCGTCATTTAACTTTGCCGCCAGATTCAAAGCATCTAAATTTGCTTCTTCGGTAGCTCCCCCGCTTTTGTCAATCGCGTCTACAATCCTGTCCCCGTCTTTAAGTTTTAAAACACCCGGGCTTTTTACAGCCCCGCACACATGAACAACAAGGATTTTGTTATTTTCTGTGTCTTTTTTACTTAGTGAGGGCTTTTCACTCTTTTGAGGATAATAATCTTGCTTGATTTGAGTAGGCCTGCTGCGAAGATAGAAAATGGTACTTCCCACAACCAGGAGAACAACCAGAGAAGCTAAACCGATAACCTGATTGCCGGTGATATTCAGATCGGATTGCTCACATTTTTGATCAATCAGGCTTTTGAGCTCATGCCAAGCCATACTATCTCCCCTGGTTTTATAAATTTCTAGGTATCATTTGTGCCAATGCACAATTAATACAAATAAAATTCTATTTTTTATACTAGGGTCCTTCTTAAATTTCCATTTTTTTTGTGATTGTTTATGTGAATGGCTTTTACTTATATCGATTAAATTTATTAGTAATTCGTAGAGAGAAGTGAGAAGGGATAAGAGATGAGAGAGGAGGTAAACCAAAACCTAATATTCAAGATACAGTCATCTCTATTTGTCATTGCGAGGAGCTACGGGCGACGAAGCAATCTAGGAAAAATCAAAATGCAAAATCAAAAGGATATAAGATGCATGAAACAATTAAAAAGGGATTAGGGATGAGTTGAAATAGTTATTCTGAAGCTGCGGTTTGAGTGACAGCTCTTGCACCTTCCGCCCCCAAACTTGCGGCTAGGCTGTTATGTATGTTTAGCAGAGCGCGCTTCATTGAGCATTTTTCGTTGACCTACAAGCAAACATGCCCAACCTGGTACCGAGAAGAATATGGCAAGCAAAGCTGCCAATACCGCTCTAGACATATTGTGTGCCGCCAAATTAGAACTAAGCATATTCCCGGGCGGCGCTCCTACGCCTCACGCAAACCATCCCGAGAAGAATAAAAACATGTAGCCCAAACCATTCCACAGTGCTGCTGAGCGTAGGTTCCCTTTAACCAAAGCATGGTACTTCATCCAATTCCATATTGTCAAAATAAATAAGATCATCCCAAGTACTGCAAAACCGCCGAAGTACAGCCACATCCAGTTGGGGTGAGTAGATGGGAAATTCATTGGATCACCTCTCCTTTTTCGCGGCCGTAAACAATTCCACCTAGTACCATAATTAAAGCGCCGAGTGCTGGTGTGAAAAATGAGAGTGCAGCCCAGATCCCTTCAGTGGATGCTAGCGGGTAAGCAATTGGCACTCCAATCAGAGCCCAAAGAAATGGTAGAGCAGTATGGACAAACAGGAAGAAGACACCGACAAAGAACATTGCTAAGCCAATCTTCTTGGTTGACATCGACTTCCTTTCAATCAGCAAGATACCAGTATATTACTTGCAATCAAACATTGTTTATTTTGACCTATATAATAACCCAAAAGCCCTTATTATTGCGATATAAGGATTCTTCCTATAGCCTCAAAAATCAAGCATTTGAACTCATGCCAAACTGTACCCATCTCCCCTGGTTTTATAAATATCTATTATCATTCGTGCATTAGCACAATTAATAAGGATAAGTTCTATTCTTTCAAACAAGGTCCTTCTGGAAATTTAGAATTTCTATAATTATTTTGGGGGTAGACTAAGGGAGAGGAGAGAGGAGGTAAATTCAAAATAAAAAATGCAAATTTCAAAATTAGAAAGATACAGAATACAAGATGCATGTGAAAATTCAAAGTTCAAAGTGCAAAATTAAAAGAGATTCAAACCTGACCTGGTTTCTTTTAGTCACCATTCTTCTTAAATAGGTCACGCAATAATAATATTCCGCCGACACCTGTGGCAACCAACGCAAGTAAAAAAATTACGAGCGATGCGAGAACGAGTATCCACCACAAACCAGCAGGCTCGGTTTCACCCGATGCCAAACCGGTAACAACAGCAAGCGCTTGACCGATTACCAGCATGCCTGCAGCGATACCGAGCCCAAAACTGATGAGTCTCAGTCGCGAATGCGACTGCAGGGCTGCCCACAAGAGCAGCCCTCCACCGACTAGAGCAAACATGAAGAGTTCAGCCGGCATAAGATAATCAAACCGGAATACACCCTGGGTGATAATGAAGATCACAGAGAGTAAAATTGGCGCTAGAACTGGGAACCACACCAGCACCGTGCCTGCAATTGTCAGAATTCTAGTAAAAAGGTTTTTCTCTTTCATACTCTATAGCCTCCCCGCTATTACCAACGACGGCTAACATCTTGCACATGAGCAGACCCCGTTGCGTTTCACTTCCGCGGTCTGCCTTCTGTTGTTCTAATCAATGTGTTTGTTGGGTATCGCAGGCTACCGCTTCTTCCAGAAGTCGAACTCCGGCTCATATCGAACAGCGTCCAGGTCTGACACAGCGTTCCCAATCGATTCCTGCGCGTCAGTGATTGCTTGATTGTAGATACTCGGACTGATCTCCCTGATGCAGAAATCGAGCACAAGGCTGGCTTTGAGGTCGCCAATCTCGTCGTCGAGTTCTTGAGCGAAGAACTGCCTAATGGAACCGAGAAGGTACTTCTCAGTCTCAGAGTTGAGCTTGATTGTCATCGTTTCCCTCCGTCCGTACACAGACGCATAACATTGTTTATATTGATCCACTAACAACCAGAGGCTGTTGTGATTGCGTATAACAATAATTATACAGTCTATATAATTATGCAAAAACAAGCTGCTTCCTTCCATAAAAGACACCGGGCATATCCTCCTAATCATTCATTAATAGTGCAGACTTGATCCTGTTTAACGTGCTGGGTTAGACGACTTTTAATCAGCTTGCTATCAGCCCCTCACATAACCAATCGAATGGCTATGAAAATCAATAACGCCATTAAACCGCTTAGATATATCCAACGAATATAGATTCGCCGATTTGCTGTTCTCGAGTCTAACAATTTACTCGTTGAATATAAAATAACCGCATCCATTAGTAAAATGGGAAACAGGTAAATCCAATCTAACCAGCCCAACAAAAAAGGCAAAGCGCTTATAATAATCACCAACAAGAAAACCGCTCCACTGATTTTCAGTGCGTTTTCGCTACCAAACATCACCGCTAAGGAACGTGAACCTGCTTGACGATCTCCTTCAACATCAATAGCGTCTGCCGCAATTTCTTCTCCCAAATTTATAAGCAACACCATAATCGCGAAAGACCAAACTAGTTTTTCAAATGGTTTGCCTATCACTATGCCACCAAAAATAAAAGTCATACCAACCGAAAAACTAACCATCAGATTGCCAATAATACCAGCCTTTTTGAAGCGCCAATTATAAAAAAAACCTACTACCCACGCTAAAATAATTACTGCCAAAGCCTCTAGGCTAATCAGAGAACTTGTGATGAATCCAAGCATTGTAACTACGATGGAGAGTAAAACAACATCCCGCTTAGTGACAAGACCTGCCGGAAGTGGTCTTTCCGGTGCATTTATTTTGTCACTTTCAATATCGAAATAGTCATTCAGAATAAGAGAGGTAGCCGAAATAAAGAAGACACTTAAAAAGCCTGATGCAACCTGCGCAGCCGTAGGAAATTTGCCTAACGCCAGCAATTCCCCCAGTACTACACATACCCCTGCTGTAAACGGCAACTCAAAACGGAATAAGCGAAACAGGCCGATTATCTTTTTATTAAACAAAAACATTTCCTTTCGCGAATCAATGAATATTTTCGCCTAATACACCTGACTCTATTTCTTTTGCTTAATCATTACCCATACCTCAAACTATGAATAATTTCTCTTAAGCCCGGTCTTTTTCCGTACATCAGCATATACGCCCTAAAAATCTTTATAGAAAGGAATAGACCCAGGATAATGGAAAGCACTAATACCCCGATACTGGTCATGATTTGCCATAACGGGATATCTGATACTGCCATCCTCAACATGGTTTCAACAGGTGCGGTGACGGGGAATATCGTAAGCACAACCCAAATATAACTGTTCGGGAAGTTAATAAGTAATCCGGAAAACCAGAGCGGTACAAATAGCCAAAGAGTATAGAACCCGGCTATTTGGTTTCCCTCTCTGACACCGGGGCTAATAGCACCGACAGTAATTGAGAGAACAGCAAATAGCAGATAACCCAAAATGAAATAAACAATTCCCAGGATAACGAAGTTGGCCGGTATCTGAATTTCACTCAAGAATCCGCCAAAAGTTGATGAAGCCAGGTCTAATAATAGCGGTGCCGAGATCAACCATACCAATACCTGCAGCAGCCCGGCGACCCCCAATGCCAAAACTTTACTGATGAGCAATTGGCGAACGGAAACTGAAGAAAATAATACTTCGATGAGATGACTCTCTTTTTCCTCGCCTAATCCGGTAATTAAGGAAGTAGCGCCGAACAGGAGGGCAAAACTCAGCAGAAGGGAGAAAACGGCAGGAATAATAATATTGCCGGCATTACTTTGTTTAAATTCTTTACCTCCCTCTTCAGCAACCCGCGTGACCTTTAGGTTTAAAGGGGAAGAGATCAAAGCAACCATATTCGGCGGCACCTTGTCTTTCAGAAGATTCCCAGTGATGAAGCTCTTGATTATGGCGATTGTAGCCGGAGGTGTAGTGAGTTCTTTTTCAAGAGTGTATCGATGAATGGTCCCCGAGGATGTGTAATCGGACGGGATGATGAAATATTCCTCAATATCTTTTTTAATTAGAGCCTGGTTGGCATCCTTTTTCGATTCAAAAGAAACTAGTTTGATTGGCCCCTGTTCAATGTGCTCGTTAAATATCCCGACTTCATCCACATATCCGATGGTTTTTATTTCATCTGTTTTAGGCTTGGACACATTCGTTGCCAGTTTGTAAGCTCCAATTCCTAATAAAACTAATGTCGGCACACTAAAAGTCAGAATGATAAATCCGACCTTTTTAATTGTGCATAGAAATTCATGTTTGAATAACAGATAGGATTTATTCATAATTTGCTCCCGCCAGATGTAGAAATATGTTATTTAAGGATGGTGTTGTGATTTCAAAGCGGTTAATAATCAATCCGAGATCCCGCAATTGATCCAAAATCATTTGTGGTGTTGTTTCCGGCGCCAGCACCAATTCAACACCGTCTTTGTTGAACTTCTTCTTAATTACGCCGGGCAAATCACCGATTTCTCCCTCAACATTTACCTGAACCGAGTGTTCTTTGTATCTTGATTTAATCTCCTTCAAATCACCGTAAAGAACTTCGCTGCCATTGTTTATCATCAGCACCCGGTCACAAAGCTCCTCAACTTCGTTCATCTGGTGGGTGCTTAGAATAACGGCTTTTCCTTCATCCCTTAAGTTGCCGATTATTCTCCTCATAGTATCTGTATTTACAGGATCGAGGCCGGTGAAAGGTTCATCCATAATGAGCAACTCCGGATCGTGGATGATGGTAACGATAAACTGGATAATTTGGGCCATGCCTTTGCTCATCTCTTTTATCTTTTTAGTTCTACTATCGAGCATGCCGGTTTGTTCGAGTAATTCATTCGCTTTTCTTTTAGCCAGAGTTTTATCCATTCCTTTTAAGGAGGCAAGGTAAAGAATAACGTCAATAGCGGCTAAATTATCATACAATCCCTTCTCTTCAGGCAGGTAACCGATTAGATTTTTGGTGGCTTCATTCATCCGATGACCGAAAATCTCCACTTCACCGGAATCTGGTTTCATAAAATCCAAAATAACTTTTATTGTGCTGCTTTTACCTGCACCATTGGGCCCGATAAGACCCAGGATCTCTCCGCAATCGAGGGAAAAGGTTAAATCCTCCACTGCTGTCTTGCCGTCGTATGATTTATACAAGTGTTGTACTGCAAGTACTGTCATATAATAGGCTCCTTTTCAATTGAATTAAGTGTATATGAAGAAGAAAGTGTTGTGAAGTTAAAACCGGATGACAATTAATCTGGAGAGTGAGGAGGGAGAAGTGAGAAGAGATGAGGGGGAGGGAAATTCAAAATGAAAAATGCAAAATGAAAAAGATACATGATCCATTGCAAGTGAAAATTGAAATTTTAAAATGCAAAATTAAAATACATATGATAAAGGGTACAAGATAGAAATATGTGAAGATTGTAGACCTGACCCTGTCTCTTGTCTGCCTGGATGCGTTAGTTGGGCTGACAAGTGCAAGCGTTTCCTATGCTAAGAATGCAGCGATTGCAGCTATAGCTCCGACGCAGATTATACCGAAACCGAAGACGTAGTCCAAGAGAACACTGCGCTTCCCGTACCGAACAGAGAGAGGCTTCGCACGCAGCCAATAGGCACCCAATGCCAGGGAGTAGACGGCAAGGGCAACGTACACGTAGTTTCCTACCGAACTCGACGCGGACATCGCGATCCTTATAGCAAGAGTAATTGATAGACCTACGATGGCGCCGAAGAACACGTAGAATAGCGGATGGTCGAAATCGATGACTTCCCGCAGTAGATCCTCTTCCTTGATATGAGGAGTACCGGACAATAGTGCCGTACGAAACGCCTCAAAGTTCTCGAGACCATTAATGTAAACAATCCGGCCTCCTTTTAGATTGATCTTGATCTCCCGAATGCCGCCAGCTGTTGTCCGCTTGGTTCGCACGCTTTCCACCGAGCCAAGAGCAAACTCCTCATTGGATTGCTCGTCACTACGCAACAAGATGTTATCCGAGACCATCCAACTCGTTTTAGTAAACCGCTTGAATCCCGAGGCAAGTGCTATGTGGGAGACAAGGAGAACCAGCGCTAATGCGAGTATAAGAAGAATAGACACAAGCACATTTGTAAGTATTAGGTCGATTGCAAACACAGCGGTCACTACGACGATGCTCACCGAAAGTCTATCGAACGCTGCCATGCGTCGCGCAATCTCACTTTTTGAGACTCTAAATTCCCTATTGTCACAGACTGGAACTTGATGCACTCGCAGATTCACCCTTCATTCCGAACTCACCCCAGGGCTTGACCTCAGGGGTCTTGAAGCGATTTGCCAACACTGCAATAAACGGAATCATTAAAATATTACCAACCAGGAACATTGCGGTAAAAGGACCAAAATCAAGACCGGATTGCATTCCCACGCTAGTCTTGATAAACAGCACATTAAAGATGCCATTGTTAATAGTATGCGCCACAAAGGAACCCCAGAGGCTATCGGTTCTGTAGTAAAAATATCCATATACAACTCCGGAGATCAGTGTCCCAAGCAATAAACCAAAAGCTTCGAAGGCCACCTCGCCAACCGTAGCCTGCCCATCAAGCAGATGTCTTAGAGGCCAACTCAAATGCCATGTAGCAAATAAACCAGCCTGAAGAAAAATCGCGCCCCATTTGGAAAAGCGAACTAGAAAATGGCGAATCATAATCCCTCTAAAGAGGCCTTCTTCCATTGCTGAGTTCACGAGATTAGCAAACAAAAGCCAGATTCCAAAGAACAGTCCACCCGACATGCCGGTCTTTGGGTCAACAGCCGAAAAGACAAACGTGGCTTCCACACCAGACGCTTTCAATATTAAGAGCTGGGAGATAAATGCGATCGCGTACAGGATACCAAAACCAACGAAGGCAATAAAAAGGACTTTACCAAGGTTTTGGGCATGAAAGCCAATATCTCTCAATTTTCTCCTACAAATCCACAAATAAGCAGCTACGAGGATAAATCCAAGCAACTTGGTCATGATTGCTTCCCCAATGAGTTCATCTAAACGAAATACAAAACTATCGAAGAATTTGATCACGCAAGCAAGAAAGAAGAGAGTGAGTATGACGATAATGGGGTGCTTCAATGAAAAGGCAAGGAGCCCATTCGTTTTGCTAGAGGTTGACCTTATGTCTGACATGGCTTATCCTCCTATTCAATTTATCAATGTCTAATAATTCAATCCAACATGCATTTAAGCCGCAAGCGGGTTTTTCCCACGGGTCAGCTTAAAACAAGTGTTAGCCGATCTCTTTTTCAAAAATGAGGATATACCTCCAGAAAAGAAGTTTCTTAATTCGATATGTCCCAAAAACGGAATCTGCAATTTGCTTTACCTCTTTAAAGGATGGATGGCTATCGTATTGAGCATGAGCCTCCCACGCATCCTTTTCTTCTTTAGATTGCCCTATGTTTCCTGTATGAATCAACATCATAATAGGATTAAGCACTACCGAGAGCAGCGAATACCATGCATCGACAATACTACTACTTCTCAAAATATCAAGAACTATGAATCTCCCTCCTACAACCATTGATTCTTTCACTTTACTGAATATTTCAGCTACGTCAGTGTGGTGCAATGTAGCTATTAAGATGATGGTTGTATACGTATTTTTATGCTCTTGCAGAAACGATTCTGCACTAGTAGCTAGATAGGTTATTCCTGAACCCGGATTTCTTTTCTTTGCTTCTTCAATCATTTGTTCTGAAACATCAATACCAGTAACTTCGGTGCATTTACCAATCATTATATTAGTAAACTCTCCGGTGCCACATCCTATGTCCAGTCCTTTGCCTTTTTCGCGGGGCATATTCTTTAATATGAGGTTATGGTAGTGTTGATTGTGATCCCAGGTATTAGGCAAAGAGGCAATTCTATCGAATGTATCTATTACATTTTTATCAGTACCATTATTCATTGACTTATCCTTCTTGTGCGCGAAGCATCTTGACCCCGTACAGGATAGCACCAATTGCAAATGCCAAGAAATAGAAGTCCATATAAAACATAGCACCAATTCTGCCACTAATAAGATCCTCTGCAATGAGAACTGTCATCGCGTGGAGATAGACGGCAGCAATCACCAACACCAAAACGGGCCCCCAATTCCTTCGACGCAAGATGCCATAAGCAGCAAAGAGCTGCGGCAATATCGTAAACGGTATATCCGCAAAAGCGTAAGCACGTGTCCTGGCAATATCTAGAGTCGGTGAGTGTTTCCCAAGAACAAGCACAACGAAGTACATGACTGTGGTACTGATAGCGTTGAATAGCAGGAAGGCTACAAGTGTATTGTCTGTTAGTTTACTCCTGACACTTGTCTTCACTTCGTCTTCTCCATTACATTCAGGTAAATAATAATCATACAGTCTGTATAATTATATAAACACAGACTACTTCCTCCTATATAAGACACTGAGAATATCTTCTTACTCGCTTGTTAAAAGCGAAGACCTAACTCCTCCCTATTGCTTCCGAACAAACATCTCTTGGATTCGCCATAGGTACACCACTAAAACTACCGCTATTGCTACCGCCATAACTTGTGGTAAAACTATTTCAATAGCATAAGGTGGACCACCCTGTATTACATCCACAAAAATCTCTACTGATGCGTAAATATAGAATCCTGCCACAAACTGCGCCGCTATATATCCATAGCGCCTCATCCTCACCAATCCTATAGCAGCTATCATTGAAGCTGGTGCATTAACCAGAATATCCGTAATGGGAAATCGGTAATCCACACCCTTTGGAAATTGAAGCAAAAATCCTTCTCCCCACATAAACAATGAGCCAAAGAAAGCAAACAGGCTAAACAAGAAAAGCAGAATTGCCAGTATTTTGACAGGGATTAGAACTCTGACTTGCTGTCCAGTCATATTTCACCTCAATGTTTCATTCCAGAAACCATTGGAGAGTGCCCAGCTTGGCTTATATTAAACCAAAGATAGTAATAATTGCTACATAAGACATTGAGCGTATCTTCTTGCTTGCTTGTCAATAGTGAAGATCTGACTCTGTTTCTTTTAGCATAATATCTTGACAAAAGATTTGTGGGAAGATACAGCATAAACTCCGCTATCTTTAATTACCAGGGAATCTTAATTGTGTATAAGGGGACATGGTGCTGCGCACCGTAAACATCAGTATCCCCCACATTGCCAGAAGGTACTTGCCGTGGAATAGTTATCTTTATCGCCCGGCCTTGGTCAAAATTAGTAATCTCTGCTTCGTCTTCATCATGTAAGTGATATAAATCTGCAATTAATTTCTTGCTTATAACGCCGGATTTTTTCACCTTTTCATAATTTGCGGGAGTATCAATAAATATATCCATCGTGAGAAGAAAAGGCTTGGCATTCTTGCAACGAATTATTGTCGCTATCTTTTCAATATCCATCATTTTTGGCATTTTTAACCTTCGCTTTCCTGATCACACCTCTTTAATGCTAATAGGAAACAATTCAGTTGGGCTATCGACTTCTAAAAGATGATAAATATTAAATTCAAAAACTTCTCCCACGGAAATACTCTCAGGAGAATAAAGTACTGCCACATTACCAGCGTTTGCTTTACATCCAGGATAGTCAATGTGCATTATTGCATGCCCTACCTGCGCGCATATAGAATCAGCTGTTTCTTGGGTTCTAGCAACAACCTCAGCTACAATCCCCAATTCAAAGGGCTTTGCATCTTTTACATACTCCAGGTCCTCTAGCACACCATTTTTACCGTAAATATGGAATAAAAGCCGGTAATCACTTTCAGGAATCTGCGAAAATAGTGCTTTGACATTTTCTCTCACCAAAGCCAGTACATTTTCCATCTGACTGACCATAATAGGATCTCTTACACCGGCAATAAATATGGTACGGTAGCCTACTTTCTTAGCTCCTTCTAGTTTTATCGTATAAGCATTTTCTAGAAGCTTTGTCCCGCTCACCTTGGTAATACCATCTTTTTCCTGTTCAAATACTGTTTCTCTTAAATCCAAGACTCCCCTGGGAAGCTCTGCCTTCAAAGGGTCTTTTTCTTCATAGAGAGAATGATCGGCTACAGACTTAGGAGTACATTTTCTTTTCTTATTCATGGGTTCCACCAAGAAATAATCCTTTCTTATGGTACCCAAAATTACGTCAAAACCTGAAGGCGGCTCCGCAGCCATGCACCCGCATTCAAGTATTTTTCCCATATGAAGAGCCAAAGCCCTATCATAGCCTTTCATTATAGGAATAGCCGCCATTATCGCAGGATCATACGCCCGGCCGGCGATTACCACATCCGGATTTGACTTCATAGCTTCAATAAATGGTTCCGGACCCATTTGCGCAACAATATTCGTACTTTTATCTATCTCTTCAAGAGTTAATGCCTTGCCTGATTCAAATGTTTTTATTTTTCCGTCCTTAAACGACTTTTTTAATATATCTCTATCGATATCGCCTTCAATTCGGGCTAATTTAAAATGAATCTCCTTCTCATTCGCAATCTCTTTTATGATGTCAATTGTCCAGTCCAGGGTTGATTTGGTTCCCGGTCCTGTAGCTGATCCTACTAGCAACGGAATCTTCTTTCTTTGCCGAGCTAGCAATAATAGTTCCAGGTCTCTTTTTACAGCATCTTTTCCTAAAGTTGAAACTCCTTTGCCCAGATAATATGGACCAGGATCAGTAGAACCCGCATCAATAGCTATGACGTGCGGATCTCGTTTCAACCCCTCTTCAAATGAATCTTCGAGAAAACCACTCCCAATACTGCCTGAAGGAGTTAGCACTTTTATCTCTTCCATAACAACACCCAAACATATTATTTTCTTTTTTACATTTCAACGTCTCGCCAAGCAAAAAAATCAAGAATTAAACTTTAGTACTATCAATTCTATGCCTTGGCGGGATTTCCTGTAACACGCTCTATCGCGTCAGCAGGCGAAGAGCCAATACAAAGTAGTCATTGGTGGGTAATCGCCGCCACGACACGTTCGGACAGACCCGCATATCGAGGCTTTACAGTCTTCTTGCTCGCTCATCAAAAGTGTATATCTGACCCCTGAATTGTTGGCAAATAATATGTTTAATATTAAACTGTACTTCCTTATTCATACTATGATGACTTATTATAGATTACAGGCATTTTACCTTTCCACTTGTTCCAGATTTCATCGTCGGTAACCAGATCAGCCATAAAGTGTCCAACATTTATTCGGCTGGTCTTACCCGAATTAAAAATGGCGCTTCTGGTAGGAGAAGGACACACCTCATATTCACTAACTTTATCCTCATTGATCAAGGTGTCCGGGCGAACTGCAACCCACTCAATACCACTGTCTTTTTGGCCAATATTTATTCTAAGGTAGTCAGCTGCTTTTTCATTGTCTGCTTGCGGAGGTAATAATATACAAATAAGAGCGATAGCACATTTTTCACCAAATAAAACCGGTTCATCGAGGTCACGATTTCTGTTGCCGGCTGTGTTCATAAACACAAATTTTGTCTTCTTATTAGATTTATTAGCTTTGATGGCTTTGCATAATTTGCGTGTGGCATCTGTTACAAGCTTACGCGGGGGGCCGAAAATACCTTTTATAGACACATTGTGGCCCAGGCATGAAAGCACTGCGTTACAGCCGTTGACGTAACAGGCCCTTTCTTCGTCACTAAGTTCTAGGATGCTTGCGTGAATTATGGACAGTTGAGCGTGATTCTTGATGACTTTTGGTAGTCTATCCGGTGATCGAACAATCACTTTGACATTTTGACCGAGGTTTAGCAGTTTTTCTACCAGCAACCGCCCAGTCGCACCACTTGCTCCAACTACAAGAATCATTATCTTTCTCCCCCCTTTTTTTTAAGATGATAACGCCTACAGGATAAGCGGCAGTAGTTGCCCGCTACTTGTCTTCCACTGCTTCTCGCACTAGCCCGCGATAGACCGTGTCTTCTGCTCCATCACGCTGTTAGCGCACTCGGCCACTTAGAAGCTAGCGCTAGCGTTCGCAACGCGGCAGTCGATCTTTGCGGCCATTGCAACACAGAGATGACACTCACCATGCAGCTCGCAGTCCTTGGGACACGGGCATTCGTCGTAGCCGCGCTCGACCGGACTCCCCAGGCGCACCTTGCGATATGTCATCGAGATGAGCCATGGCGATCTCACGCCGGTTGTCCCGCGTAGATGAATTTCTCTCCCGTCTGCCCAGGACTGCCTCCGATCCGATGCTGTTAACATTGTTTATATTGATCCGTATAATAACTCAAATACTGTTATTATTGCCACATAAGACATTAAGTATATCTTCTTACGCGCTTGTCAAAAGTGAAGACCTTACCCTGTTTTATTTTTTAGTAAATCCACGGAAACAACCGATACCGCACGCGTCGCGCATATTCCTTATACCCTGGCAACTCTTCCTGCAGCGTTCGGTCTTCCA
>ENA-OSEO01001529-OSEO01001529.1-sediment-metagenome-genome-assembly--contig:-NODE-1529-length-40966-cov-4.612756_pt1 | contig 40966 bp, 35 predicted proteins | sample MGYA00237883_ERZ534232 | MGnify/ENA metagenome assembly ERZ534232 | reverse complement strand
TGCTGTGATTGAGCCAGCGCACGGCCCAGTCGGCCTCGGCGGTGATGATGCCCCAGGCCCCCAGCCAGAGATCGAACTTCGAATCCTTGCCCTTGCCGCGCTCGGTCCGGTAGACGCCCCAGTCCGTGGGCGCCACCGTGGTCTCTATCCCGGCCTTCTTGAGCTGTCCGGCCACGGCCGTGGCCACCTCCACGTCCTTGAGGTAGCGGCCGTTGGGCGAGCCCAGGGTGATCTTGAGGCCGTCGGGATAGCCGGCCTCGGCCAGCATCTTCTTGGCCTTGGCTGGATCGTACTTGTAATCGGTCAGGCCGGCCTTGAAGACGGCGAAGTTCTCGGGGAAGGGGGCCTTGCAGGCCTTGGCCATGCCGCCGAAGACGTACTTGGCTATGGCCTCCCGGTCGACGGCGTAATAGAGGGCCTGCCTGACCCGCTTGTCCTTGAAGGGCTCGAATTTCTTCTGGTTGCAGGCCAGATAGACGTAACGGAAGGACGGGATCGTCTTGACGGCCGTCTTGGGATTCTGCTCGATCTTGGGGATCGAGTCAAAGGGGACGTTGGCGATCAGATCGACCTCGCCGGCCAGGAGGGCGGCCACCCTGGTCGAGCCTTCCCGGATGAGCCGGAAGGTGATCTTGTCAAACCTGGGCTTGGGCCCCCAGTAATCCTTGTTGGCCTCCACGATCACGTGGCTGTTGGGCACGTATTCGACCAGCTTGTAAGGGCCTGAGCCGACCGGATGCAGGCCGAACTCCTTGAAGTCGCTGGCCGCCTTGGGCGGCAGGACTGAGGAGATACCCCAGAAATTGAGAAACGAGCCGAAGGGGATGGTCGTCTTGACGACCACGGTGTAGTCGTCCACGATCTCGACCGACTTGGTGAACTCGTACATCTTCTTCTGGGTGCTCTTGAAGTCCGGATCGAGGTAGCGCTCCATGGTGTACTTGACCGCCTGGGCGTTGAAGGGCTCCCCGTTGTGGAACTTGACCCCCTTCTTGAGATAGAGCTTCCAGGTGGTCTCGTCCGGCTGCTCCCACTTCTCGGCCAGCCAGGGTTGGACCTTCATCTCCTGGTCAAAGTAGACCAGGGGGTCGAAGATGAACCGGCACATGCTGTAGGACGGCATGGCGAACTGGACCTGCGGGTCCAAGGAAGGAGCAAAGGCGCTGAAGCCTATGGTGATCTCCTTCTTCTCCGCGGCCAGTCCGACCGCCGGCAGGCCCATGAGCGCGCCGGTCAGCAGGAGAGCGACCAAAGTGGTTAAGGCTGACTTCCTCATTCCTGACCCCCTTTCACTGGAAATTGCCCCCGCCTCCGGGCCCGGCCGCCCGGCCTTCTCGGCCGGCCTTCCCGAGCCTTGACCACGAGGACAGGTTGATTCTGGTTACCCTTCAATCCTCGACGATTCTGCCCACCTGCACCGTCCAGTCGCCCGGATGGACGACCGGGAAGGTCCTCTTTGAAGAGACCAGGCCGTCAAAGGGAGCCCTGACCGTTTCGATCACCTCGCCGAAGAGGTCGACGATGTTGCCCAGTTCCTGGCCCTGCTTGACTCGCTCGTGCAGCCCGACCTTCTGGGTGTACAAGCCGCCGACATTGCAGTGCAGGAACGAGCCCTGGAACATGACCACCTCGCCCGGCGCCTCGGGCCGGCCGTCGATCATCTGGTAGGTTTTCATCACGTTGCCGATGAGCTTCTCAAAGTCCTTGATGATCGGCTCCAGGCAGCGGCCTTCTCCGCCGGCCTCGACGGTGACGGCCGGGATGCCTTTCTTGAGAGCTTCCACGGTCACGGTGCCCCCCCAGGGACCGCTTCCCTTCCAGATGTATTTCCAGCCACAGGCCTTGGCCAGCCTCAGAGACTCCTCGATCACCTTGGGTTCGCCGGGGGTGGTCCGCCAGATAACCTGGTGGCCCATGATCTGGATGTTGCCGCCGCCGTGGAGGTCCATGAGCAGGTCGGCCTTGTAGACGACCTCGTTGAGGTAGATGTGAGCCAGCCTCTCGGTGATGAAGCCGTCGGGGTTGCCCGGATAGGTCCGGTTGAGGTTGCGCTGGTCGATCCAGCTTCGCCTGGCCCCGGCCTCGTAAGCCAGAACGTTGATCACCGGGACTCCCAGGAAGACGCCCCGCAAGGCCTGGGGCTCAAGGGCCTGCCACCACCTCCTGATGGCCACGCTGCCCTCGTACTCGTCGCCGTGGCAGCCTGAAGAGACGTTGAGCACCGGACCGTCGCCGCCGCCGTTGGCGACCATCACCGGGATGTAGATCTGGGACCCGTCCGGCCGCCGGCCGACCTCGACTCGGCCGCACTTCTTTTCTCCTGGTTCGACCTTGATGTTCCCCACTTGGAGAGTCTTGGGCATGGTCAGTACCTCCTTAGCTCTTCGGTCAGGCCGTCTCCTCGAGTCCTCTCCTGAGGGCGGCCGTGTCCGGGCCTTCGACCTGGTGGCAGGCGACCAGGTGCCCCTGGCCGACGTCGTTCAGGGTCGGTTCGATTCTGGAGCAGTTCTCGTCACTGTCCGGGCAGCGGGTGTTAAACCGGCAGCCCGAGGGGGGGTTGATGGGGCTGGGCAGCTCGCCCTTGAGGATGACGCGTTGGCGTTTCGAGTCCGGGTCCAGCCGGGGCACGGCCGAGAGCAGAGCCCTGGTGTAGGGATGTCTGGGATCGGAGTAGAGGCTGAAACGCTCGGCCAGCTCCACGATCTTGCCCAGGTACATGACCGCCACGAAGTCGCTGACGTGCTGCACCAGGCTCAGGTCGTGGGCTATGAAGAGGTAGGCCAGGTTGAACTCCTCCTGGAGATCTTGGAGCAGGTTGATTATCTGGGCCCTGATGGACACGTCCAGGGCCGAGACAGGCTCGTCGGCGACGATGATCTCCGGCCCGGCGATCAGGGCCCGGGCGATGCCGATGCGCTGCCTCTGCCCGCCGCTGAACTCGTGGGGATAGCGGTTGAGGTGCTCGGGCTGGAGGCCGACCTTCTGGAGTATTTCGACGACGCGGTGCTCCTTTTCCAGCCCAAAGGCCAGTCGGTGAACCTCCAGCGGCTCCCCGACTATGTCGCCGATCCTGATCCTGGGGTTGAGCGAGGAGTAAGGGTCCTGGAAGATGATCTGGATTCGCCTCCTCAGGCCCCGGAACTGGGCCGGGTTGAGGGCCAGGACGTCCTGCCCGTCGAACTCGATCCGGCCGGCCGTGGGCTCGATGAGGCGGAGGATCATCTTCCCGGCCGTGGTCTTGCCGCAGCCGGACTCGCCAACCAGGCCCATGGTCTGGCCCCGGCCGAGGCTGAAGGAGACGCCGTCCACGGCGTGGACAGAGCCCCTCGTCTTGGAGAAGAGCCCCCGCCTCAAGGGGAAGTGCTTCTTGAGACCGGTGACTCGGAGAATGGCCGCCTCCTTTGGCCCGGGTCTAGGCATGAAGCCAGCAGCGCACTAGATGACCGGCTTCAATTTCCTTCAGGTCCGGCTCCTGACCAAGGCAGACATCCATGGCCCGGGCGCACCTGGGTTGAAAATTGCAGCCGGCCGGGAGGTTGTCGAGGCTGGGGACCAGGCCCGGTATTTCCTGGAGCCTCTCCCGGCCTCGTCTCTCCCTGGTCACGTTATCCAGGCTGGGCACCGAGCCCAGCAGGCCGATGGTGTAAGGATGGAGCGGGCTCCGAAAGATGGTTCGGGCGGTGGCCTCCTCGACCACCTTTCCGGCGTACATGACCACGACCCGCTCCGTGGTCTCGGCGACCACCCCCAGATCGTGGGTGATCAGGAGGATGGCCATGTTCAGCTCCTGGCGGAGGCTGAGCATCAGTTCCAGGATCTGGGCCTGGATGGTCACGTCCAGGGCCGTGGTCGGTTCGTCGGCGATGAGGACTTTGGGCTGGCAGGACAGGGCCATGGCGATCATGACCCGCTGGCGCATCCCGCCGCTCATCTGGTGGGGATACTCGCTGACGCGCCGCTCGGGCGAGGGGATCCCGACCAGTTCGAGCATCTTGACCGTCTGGTCCAGGGCCGCCCGCTTGCTTAAGCCCCGGTGGATCCGGAGCGATTCGCTGACCTGCTCGCCGATGCTGAAGATGGGGTTGAGCGAGCTCATCGGCTCCTGGAAGATCATCGATATCTGGTCGCCCCTGACGCTTTCCATCTCCCGGGTGCCGAGGTCGAGCAGGTTGCGGCCCTCGAGCTCGATCCTGCCGCCGACGATCCGCCCCGGGGGCGATTGGATCAGCTGCAGGATCGAGAGGGCTGAAACGGTCTTGCCGCAGCCGGATTCGCCGACCAGGCCGACGATCTCGCCCCGGCCGATGTCGTAGCTGATCTGATCGACCGCCCTGGTCACCCCGGCGCCGGTGTAGAAGTAAGTCTTCAGATCCTGGACTCTGAGGACGGGCAGGGGCATGGATTCCCTTTCAGCCAGCTCAGGACTTGAGGTAAGTTTTCGGGTCCAGAGCGTCTCTAAGACCGTCGCCCAGGAGATTGATCCCCAGCACGACCACGGCGATGGCCAGGCCGGGAAAGGTTCCGATCCACCAGGCCTCCTGCAGGTATTCGCGACCGTCGCTCAACATGTTCCCCCAGGTCGGCGTCGGCGGGGGAACTCCCAGTCCCAGGAAGCCCAGAGAGGCCTCGATGATGATGATCCGGGCCACCTGGAAGGAGGAGATGACGAAGAAGGGCGCGATCACGTTGGGCAGGATGTGCTTGACCAGGATCTTGGCCGTGCTCTGGCCGATGGCCCGGGCCGCCTGGACGTACTCGATTTCCTTGATCGAGAGCACCGAGGCCCGGATGAGCCGGGCGTAGACCACCCAGCCGTACAGCGACAGGACGATGATCAGGTTGATCAGGCCGCTGCCCAGGATGGCGATGATGCACAGGGCCAGGATGAGGAAGGGAAAGGAGAGCTGGACGTCGGCCAGGCGCATGATGACGTCGTCGATCCAGCCGCCGAAAAAACCGGCGCACAGGCCCAGGAAGAGGCCCAGGCTGCCCCCCAGGAGAACCGAAGCCGTGCCCACGGCCAGCGAGACCCGGCTGCCGAAGATGATCCGGCTGAGCACGTCCCGGCCGAACTGATCGGTGCCCAGGAGGAACTTTTCGCCTTCCGGAGCCCGCCACAGGGGCGGCTTCAGGCGGAACCGGAGATCCTGCTCCAGGGGGTCATAGGGTGCCAGCAGGGGCGCTGCCAGGGCGCAGACGATGGCCGCCAGGACGAGCAGGGTGCCCACCGTGGCCAGCCGGTGGCGGAGCAGCCTGCGGATGGGACCGCCGGTTCTCTGCCTGAGCCGCTCCCCGAGGCTGAGTCTATAGCTGTACTGCTTTCGTTCCGCTCCCATGGGCGTCTATCTGCTCCCGGGGCTGGCGAAGCTGATTCGTGGATCGATGTAAGTGTAAAGCACGTCCACCAGGAAGTTGATCAGGACGAACAGGCCGGCGGTCATCAGCACCGAACCCTGAACCACCGGATAGTCCCTCAATTCGATGGCCTGGATGATCAGCGTTCCCACCCCGGGCAGGGCAAAGACCTTCTCGGTGATGATGGCTCCGCCCATGAGCGTGCCAATCTGCAGGCCCAGGACGGTGACTATCTGGACCATGGTGTTGGAGAGGGCGTGCTTGGAGATGACCACCTTTTCGGTCACGCCCTTGGCCCGGGCGGTTCTGACGTAGTCCTCGTTGAGGATCTCGAGCATGCCCGAGCGGGTCAGACGGGTGATGAGGGCGAGCATGTAGGTGGACAGGGACAGGCAGGGCAGGACGTAGTGGGTCCAGCCGCCCGGGCCCGAGGTGGGGAGGATGGGCCAGAGCACGGCGAAGAAGAGAATGAGCATGATGCCCAGCCAGAAGGTGGGCACGGACTGGCCCAGCAGAACCCCGATCATGGTCAGGTTGTCATAGGTCGAGTACTGCCTGGTGGCCGAGATGACCCCCGTCGGGATGGCCACGAGCAAGGCGATTATCATCGAGCCGAAGGTCAGGGTCACGGTCACGGGCAGGGCCTGGACGACCAGCCCGAGCACGTCCCGCCGGTAGAAGATAGACTCGCCCAGATTGCCTGAAAGCACGCTTTTGACGAAAATGAGGAATTGAAACAGGATTGACCGATCCAGACCGAGTTGGTGGCGCATGGCCTGGACCGCGTCGGCCGGGGCCAGGTCGGGGAGCATCAGCAGGGCCGGATCGCCCGGGGTGAGCCGGACCAGTAGAAAAACTACCACCAGCACGCCCAATATTGCCAGTAGCCCGTGGGCGAGTCGTTTGAGCAGGTAGGCTTTCATGTCTGCCTCTAAGCCTTATCTGACAAGGACTCGGCCGTTCGGCCAGTTTTAGAGGGCCGAATTGGCTGATTTTTATTCGCTTGGGTTGAGCTGGCTCCCGGAGACCACGATGACCGATATTCGGTCGACAATCGGCATTGTATAATCGAGCCGCTCTCGGAGTCAAGGGGAAATATCGCCCTGGCTGGCTGGACCTGCCGAGAGGCTGATCACCGCCTGAATAGTCTTGACTTACGGCCGCCGCCAAAATATTTTGGATCGTCTGGAGGTCGCTATGGGTGAACTCAATACCAAGATCAAAGGGATGCGCATTCAGCCGGTCGGTCTCGTGGAGCAGGTCTCCCGGGCCCTGGCTGACGCCATTCTTGAGGGTCTGCTCAAGGGAGGCGACCAGCTCATCGAGGCGGAACTCCAGAAGCAGTTCGCCATCAGCCGTTCACCTCTCAGGGAAGCCTTTAGAGATCTGGAGAAGCAGGGCCTGGTCATAATCGTACCCCGCAAGGGCACTTTTGTTAAGAACATAACCCGCAAGGACGTCGAGGACTATTACCCGGTCCACGCGGTCCTGGAGGGCCTGGCCGCCCGGCAGGCCCACGGCCGGCTGACCGATGAAGACCTGGACGAGATGGAGCAGGAACTGGAGAACATGGCCCGAGCGGCCGAGAAAAAGGACTCCAAGGCCCACGTCGAGCACCATCGGCTTTTCCACTCCATTTTCACCAATGCCTCGGGTAACGAGATCCTGATCAACTTGATCCAGAACCTGCGCTTACAGGGTACCAGGTATCGCTATTTCTACCGGCGGACTGATGAATACTACGCCGAGAGCCTGGACATCCACCGCCAGATACTGGATCTGTTCCGAGACAAGTCCGCCGACCCCGGCGAGGTCGAGAAACTGGTCCGCCGCCACGTCGAGATTTTCGCCGACCGGCCGGAATGGGAGTTGTGAGCCGCCTTCCTCAAGCCAGGCCCTGAGCCGCATCCGCTTCCTCGGCTACTTCGAAGTCAAGTTCCAGACCGCGTCCCAGGCTTCTTTGGGCTCGCTCAGAAATTGTCGCAGGCGTTTGGCGTAGGCCCGGCAGGCCGAGTCCTCCTTCAGCTCCTCAAAGACCTTGAGAGCGGCCGAGCAGTCGCCCAGCCGGCAGAGCTCGAGGCCCTGATTGAAGGCGGCGCAGGTTTCGGCGTCGACCTGGCCGGGATAACCCAGCGGCTCGAAGACCCGGACCGCGTTGGCCCGGCCGACCACCTTGATCGAGCCCAGCTCACGGCCGGATAAATGCTCCCTGACCTGCTCCCAGGTGGTCTCGGAAATCATGATCCCGGTCCCGAAGACCTTGTTGGCCCCTTCCAGGCGCGAGGCCAGGTTGGCCGCGTCGCCCAGGACGGTGTAGTCGAAGCGGCTCTTGGAGCCCAGGTTGCCGACCACCACCGGCCCGGTGTTGACGCCGACGCGCATGAAGAGGGGCGAGCCGGCCTGGTCCTGGAAGTACTCCCGCCGCTCGACCAGCTTCTGCTGGCAGCGCAGGGCGGCCCGGCAGGCCCTGAGGGCGTGGTCGGGCTGGTCGAGGGGGGCGTTCCAGAAGGCGATGATGGCGTCGCCCTCGTACTTGTCCAGGGTGCCGCCCTCGTCGAGGATGATTTCGGTCATGTCCGAGAGGAACTCGTTGAGCAAGCCGGTCAGCTTGGCCGGGTCGAGCTTCTCGGAGATGGAGGTGAAGCCCTGGAGGTCGGAGAAGAATATGGACAGCTCCCGGCGTTCGCCTCCCAGCTCCAGCCGGCCGGGGTCCTTGACGATCTGTTCGATGACCAGCGGGCTCAGGTACTGGCCGAAGGCCCGCCGGATGAAACGCCGCTGGCGGCCCTCGGTGGCGTAGTTGAGGACCATCGTTCCGACCAGGGCCAGGGCCGCGGCCAGCTCCGGGGTCACCACCGGCCACCAGACTCCGTGGCCGTATGCCAGCCAGCCGCCGGCCGGGGGCAAGGTCAGGAAGACGCCGAAGGCCAGGACATTGTGCCAGGCCCTGGTCCCGGCCGCGCCGGCCAGGCCGGCCAGCAGGCCGAGGATCAGCGTGGTCAGGGCCGCGGCCGTTCCGGGGGCCGGCCTGATGAAATCGCCGGCCAGCAGATTGTCCAGGGCCGTGGCGTGGACCTCCACCCCGGGGTAGACGGGCGAGGCCGGGGTGGACCTGAGGTCGTGGAGCCCCGGCGCGGTGAAGCCGAAGAGGACGAAGCAGTCCTTGAAGATCTCGGGCTCCTTGATGGTCGGAGGCTTACCCTCTCTAAGTTGCAGTTCGGACTGCATCACCGCCGCGGCCGAGTACTTGCCGTGCGTTCCCGGCGGCCCCCGGAAGTTGAGGATGGCCCGGCCAGAGCCATCGATGGGAATCACCTTCTCCCCGATCTGGATCCGGCCGGGCTGGATGGAGAGGCTCTTTCTCCCGGCGGTTAGATAGGCGGCCAGGGCCAGCGAGGGGATCGCCCGGCCGTCAAAGACCTTGAACAGGCTGGCCCGGCGGACGACCTGGTCCGGCTCGGGGTCCTCGGCGACGTTGCCCAGCAGAGCGGCCGCGGCGGCCACCTCTGGCACGGGCAGGGCGGCCCGCTGGGCCGCGACCCCGCCTCCGGCCCCGGCCAGCCAGTCGGTGAGGCCTTTGATTTCGATGGTCTTGGGGACCAGTTCAGGGGGCCAGATGGTTGCGCCGCCGGTGTGCTTGCCCAGGATTACGGCCCCGGCAAAGGGCGGCCCCTGGCTAATGGCCTGGCCCAGGGTCTGGTCGTCGCCCGAAATGTTGGACGGTTCGGTGAAAAGGACATCAAAGGCGATCACCCTGGCCCCGGCCCGGGACAAGTAATCGATGATGAATCCGTAGACCTGGCGCGGCCAGGGCCAGGACAGGCTGCTCTCCTCCTTGGCCCAGTCCAGACTGGCCTGGTCGAGGACAATGAGCTTGATCCGGTCGGTGCTGGCCGCCGGCCGGGCCAGCTGGCGCACCCGCCAGTCCCAGGTCAGGTTCTCCCAGCGCTCGAGCAGGCCAAAGGCGCCGAGGGCCAGGCTGAGAAGCCCGGCCGCGGCGCCCAGGAGCAGACCGTGGGCCAACTTCTTGAGCATGGGCTCAGCCAGCCGCCGGGCCCGGCCGCGGGCCGGACCCCGGCCCGAGACTCAGCGGAGTCTCGGGCCGGCCTTGTGGAGGCGTCACTTCTACTTGCAAACCTTTTGGAACCTGGCCGTTCGCTGGGGGGTCACGGACGGGCACTCCCGGCCGCCGATCCGGCTCTTCGCCTCCTTGATCCGGTCCTGGGGATCGGGGTGGGTCTTGGCGAAGCCGGTACTGGTGGGTTTGAAGTGCTTCTTCATCTCGCCCAGAACCCGGATGAGGCCCTGAGGGTCGTAGCCGACCCGGCTGGTCACGTTCAAGGAGGCCAGATCGGCCTCGCTCTCCTGCTCCCTGGAGTAGCCACTGACCATCATGGTCTCGACGATGTCGCCCACCGTGCCTTCCAGGAGGCCGACCAGCTTGCTGACCTGCCCGCCCACGAGGGCCTTGGTGCCGGCGTCGGCGAAGATTTTGGCCACCTCCATCGACCGGCTCTGCTTGATGGCCTTGAGGCCATGCTGGTACTGGACGTGGCCGATCTCATGGGCCAGCACGGCGGCCAGATCGTCCTCGGAGGAGCAGCATTCCAGCAAGCCTCGGGTGACCAGGACCAGGCCGCCGGGGCAGGCGCAGGCGTTGATCTCGCTGGTGTCCAGGGCCAGGAAGTGGTAGCCGCCGAAGGTCTGGGGGCGATCCGAGGCCTGGGCCAGGGCCTGGCCGACCAGGTTCAGGTACTTGTTGACGGCCTGGTTGTCCAGGGGCTTGTACTTGGCCAGGACGTTGGCCGCCACGGCCCGGCCGATGTAGTACTCCTGCTCCGGGGTGATCTCTTCGGAGGCCTTCTGCGCGGCCTTGCCCACCTTGACCGCCGTATCGGCGTGCTTGAGGACCTTGCCGATGTTGAAGCCGGCCTGAACGACGCTCGGCTGATCCGGGGGCGTCCCGCCCTGGAGCCAGGCCCCGGCCAGGGCCAGGCACATGCAGGACCCGGCCAGGAGGAGGCCCGTTCTCAGCCGGGCGGCGCCGGCCCGCCTAGCGGCCCGGCTCATTCTTGCCGCCCACACCGGGAGACGATTCAGGCTTGGCGATCTCATACTTCACCTTCTCCATCGGCTTCAGCCCGCCGGCCTGGACAAAGGCCACCAGCTCCTCGCCGGTGCACTGGAAATCCTTCTCGGCCTTGTCCACCCAGGCGTAGTTAAGTTTGGGGTTCTTGGAGCGGTACTTGGATTCGACCTCGGCGTTGAAGCCCTTGCCGGCCAGGGTCAGCTCCTCGTCGGAGGCCTTCACCTGGGCCTGCTTCTGGCCGGACTGGAGGACGATCCTCTTCTCGCTCAGGGCCGAGTTGTGGAGCCAGCCCTCGTGGCCCCCTGAATCGGTCGCGGCGACCCAGGGACCCTCGCTGCTCGAGGTCGAGACCTGGTCGCCGTAATTCAGGGTGGCCTTCACCTTGGCCAGAAAATGCGGTTTTTCACGAAGCTGGGCCTGGCGAACCTGGACGCTCATCATCTGGCCCGCGGCCCAGGCGCCGGCCGCGAGGCTTAAAAGACAGATGAGCGCCAACACAAGGCGTCTTCTAGGCATGGGTTTGATTACCTCCTGTGCAAGATTCACTGTAAATAATACGCGCTTCCACGGCGGCAGGCAAGCCCCAAGGCCCTCCCGGCCCGGCCGGGCGCGCGGCCCGGGCCAGCGGCCGCTTCCTTGGAGCGGATCAATCTGGTAAAATAAAAATGCGTTCTCGAAGTCGAATCTCCGCCCGTCCTGGCTCAGTCCTTAGCTCATCCCTGCCGGGAGGATCCCATGAAGCGAGCGGCAAGCGGATTCCTGGGCCTCCTTCTACTGGGCCTCTGGCTGGGGCCGGCCCAGGCCGGATCCATCTTCAACAGCCACGAGCACTCTGACGCGGCTCTCAGGCCGAGCCTGACCCGGGAATTCGACCGGTTCATCCAGGGGCATCGCTTGCAGCGGACGGTACTGTCCTTCCGGCTGAGCCTTTACGGCCGGGCCGGCCGCAACCTGCCCCTCCTGGTCCAGGTCCACGAGTGGGGCGGCAGCTTCACCCGGGAGGAGGAACTGGCTAGTTACGTGCCCCGGCCGTACAACTTCGTCATGCTTTACTTCCAGTACAAACCCTCGACCGGCAACGAGGACGACTGGTGGTTCGGCACCCACTGGAGCGGCCTTTGCCGGATGTGGGCCCACGAGGCGGTGATGAACATCGTCAGGGAGGCGGTCAACACCGGCCTGGTCTCCCAGAGCCTGTCCGGAGTGACCATCGATCCCGAGCGGGTCTATCTCTTCGGGCACAGCATCGGCGGCACCGGGGCCTGGCAGCTGGGCGTCCGCAACCCCGAGGTCTTCGCGGCCATGCACGCCCACGCCGGTTTCACCCGCTTCACCCCTCCAGTGGGCCCCTTCCAGGTGCCCTTCGAGCAGGACATCGTCGGCCGGCAGGGCCAGGGAGTCAGGATCCGGGCCCCCAACGGGCGCTTCTACCCGGCCCGGGACTACTCCAGCCTGGCCTGGTGGCTGACCAATTACCGCCGGCCCGGCTGGGAGACGCCCTTCATCAGCTTCAGCCACGGCCTGGCCGACGACACCGTCCCGGCCGCCTCGGGCGGGGATCTGATGCGGCCGGTCCTGGACAGCCAGAAGCGGGGTTTCTTCTACTACCGGCACAGCGGCGGCCACTCCGACGCCTGCTTCGTCCAGATGAACTGGCTGTGGAACTTCCGCCGCAATCAGAGCTTCCTGGCCTTCACCAATCGCCAGGGCTACGGGCTGGCCCCTAATGGGACCGTGGACCCGTGGCGGATGGGCGGCGTCAACAACCTCTACGCCCACGGCTGGGACCCGGCCAGCATCGTCGACCGACCGGATCTCTACCAGGTCCGCCTGACCGGACTGGGCCGGGCCGACGTGACCCCGAGGAGGCTGCAGCGCTTCCGGGTCACGGCCCAGGGCCGGTATCGTTACTGGCTGGACCGGAGACAGGGCGCCGGGACCGCGGTCAGGGCCGACCAGAACGGCCTCCTGACCGTGCCCGGAGTGCCGGGCGGCCGCCTGCTCATCATCGCTTCGGAGACCTGAACGGCCCGGCCGCGTCCGTCGCGGCGAGAGAGCGATTCTCTTGGGAATGGGGGAAAGCATGAGAAGACTGGTCATCGCCTGGCTGGGTCTCCTGGCCCTCCTGATAGCTCAGCCGGCCCTGGGCCAGAGCGTCAACGTCAGGCTCCAGATCTACAACCCGGCCAGCGCGGCCCGGGTCAGCGAGCCGGTCACCTCCGGCCTGCCCCTGCCCCGGAGCCTCAACCTGACCCAGGCCAGCCGCCTGCGCCTGGTCGACGCCGCCGGCCGGGCGATCCCGGCCCAGTTCACCTCGCTGGCCCGCTGGGGCGGGGCGCCGGCCAGCGGGACGGCCCCGATCCGCTGGGTCCTGGCTGATTTCCAGACCAGCGTCGGGGCCGGTCAGACGACGACCTGTTACCTCAGGGACGGCGGCCCCGGCCCCCAACCGGCCCGGCCCCTGAGGGTCAGCCAGACAGCCAGCCACCTGATCGTCAACACCGGCGCGGCCGAGTTCCGCCTCAGCCGGGCCGACGGCGGCCTGACCGGCCCGGGCCTGATCTCGCCTCTCGTCGGCCGGGCCCGCTCCGGCGGCCGGGAGTACACCACCACCGGCCCGGTCAGCCTGAGCCTGACCCTCCAGGGGCCGATGCGGGTCTCGGTCAAGGTCAAGGGGGCCTACCGGGCCGGCGGGGCCAGGCTGGTCAACTACACCAGCCGCTACTGGTTCTACGCCGGCCAGTCCCTGGTCCGCCTCTTTCACACCGTCGAGAACGCCAATCTCGGCCGCCTGGGCCCCGAGGGCCAGCTGACCTGCTTTGACATCGGCTCGGCCGGCAGCGTCAGGCTGAGCGATTTGTCGCTCATCCTGCCGGCCAGGCTCGGCTCGGGGCTGAGCTACCAGGCCGGCGGCCAGGGGGCGGCGGCCACGGGCGGCCTGAGCGCCGACCTGGTCCTCTACCAGGACTCCAGCGGCACGCCCTACTGGAACCGCTTCCCGACCCTGAGGGGCTGGGAAGGCCAGGTCCTGGACGCCCGGCCGCGGATGCAGTCCTACGTCAGCTTCCGGGGTTACCGGATCAGCCTGGGCGGGAGCGTGGTCAACCGGGGCAACCAGGCCGCCGGCTGGCTGCGGCTGAGCGGCTCCGGCGGCTCCCTCTGCGTCGGGGTCCGCGACTTCTGGCAGAACTTCCCCAAGGCCCTGCGGGCCAGGAGCGGCGGAACCCTGGAGATCGGCCTCTTCCCGGACGAGTTCGGCCCGGCCGATTACGCCTTCACCCTGAGGGCCGGCGAGCACAAGACCCACGAGGTCTATCTCTCCTTCGGCGGCGGGGCCCCGGCGTCCCTGGAGGGGCTCTCAGCCCGGGCCCCGGCCGAGTGGTACGTCTCCAGCGGGGCCCTGGGCCGGACCGCCCTGCCCGACCGGGCCGCCTGGCCCGAGCACGAGCGCTACATCGGCTACCAGCTCGACACCTCGCCCAACCACGCTGGCTTTGAGCAGTACTTCCCCAACCTGCCCGCGGCCATCGAGCGGACCGACTTTTACGGCATCTTCGACTACGGCGACTGGCCCCTGGACTATGAGGGCTATCACGCCGCGCCGCTCAACTGCAAGTACGACAACGACCTGGGCATGTGGCTCCAGTGGGCCAGGGGCGGGGACAGGCGCTGGTTCCGCCTGGCCGAGGCGGCCGACCGCCACTTCGCCGACATCGACATCCTCCACAACCTCCACAGCCCCCGTCACTGGGGCGACGGCATCGCCTTCGGCCACAGCCAGCACGACGAGGATGGCTTCACCAACCCCCACCGCAACGTCAACAGCGGCTCCACCGACACCGCCTTCGGCCTGCCCGGCCTGCTCCTGGCCTACTACCTGACCGGCTACGAAAAGGCCTGGGAGGCGGCCCTGGAGCTGGCCGACTGCGTCGAGTGGCGGCTGCGCAACGACAGCCACCTGGCCCGGTCCTTCCCCGGCTCCACTGGCGAGGGCTACGCCCTGGACGAGGGCCTCTACGAGGCCGGCTGCCGTCTGGCGGCCAACTCGCTGATGATCGTCGCCGCCGCCTACCGGGCCACCGGCACCCGCCGCTACCTGGCCGCGGCCGACGCCCTGGTCAACTGGGCCCGGTCCAGCAGCCAGCCCTACATCAATGGGCCCAACGGCCAGAGCCGGATGATGCGGCCCTGGATGCTGAACATGTACCTGCCCGCCCTGGCCGACTACCTGGACCTGCGCCAGGAGTTCGGCCTGGCCGACGCCTTCAACGGCCGCGGCTCATACCTGGCCTACGCCAACTGGCTGAGGACCTACCCCTGGATCGAGCTGGCCCCCATCGCCAGCGGCGGCCGGGCCGCCTATCCTTATGAATGGTGGTTCGACGGCCGCCGGGGCGTGGCCGGCGAGGACAACGACAACGGCGACGCCTCGGTCAACAACTGGCTCCTCCTGGGCGCCGACGCCCTGGCCTACGCCTACGGCCTGAGCAACGAGGGCGACTATCTCAACCGGGCGGCCAGGCTGTTCATGGCCGGCAGCCACGACCCCTGGTACGTGGGCGACCCGAACATCTACGCCGAGGCCAAGGAGACCGTCAACAGCATCACCTTCGGCCACCGCTTCCTTTACTACTGGGCCCGGCGCTAGCCGGGCCGGGGAGGCTAGGTCAGGAAGGCCGACGGCCGGGGCCGCCTCCGGGGGTCGATCATTTGGCCGGCAGGAACTTGGGCGGCAGGCTGGCCAGTTTCTGGGGCAGGGGGGCTTTGAGGATGACGCAGGTGGCCGTGCCAAAGGCGACCAGCCGGTCCGACTCGGCCTCGATGAGCCTGGCCTCGGCCAGGCCCAGGATCCGGCCGACCTTGATCGCCTCGGCCTTGGCCAGCAAGGTCTGGCCGGCCGGGATGGGGGCCAGGTAGTTGACCTTGAGCTCGGCCGTGGTCATGGTCGAGTCCTCGTCCACCTCGGTGTAGACCGCCCAGAAGGTCGCCGCGTCGATGATCGAGGCGGCCACCCCGCCGTGAGCCCGCTCAAAGGGGTTGAGGTGCTTGGTCTGGGCCGGGATCCTGAAGACGGCCCGGCCGGGGGCCAGCTCCTCCAGCTCCATGCTCAGGAGCTCGAAGTAGGGGGCGTCCTTGAGGACCGCCTTTATGCCGGCCACGTAATCGGGGTTGAGGGCGCGGGCGGACATGGGCGCCTCCTTTTCTTTCGCTGGCCACGGGCTGGGTCGTCCTGGTGACCGCTGAGGAAGAAGCATAACCCAGCCGGGCGCATGAGGCCACAGGAATGTGCCCTCGGGTCGCCGGCTTGGGCCCGGCCCCGAAGTTGATTCCCTTCCCCGGCCTTGATAGACTGTTCTGAAAGCGGCGGTTCAAGGATCGGATTCGAGGCTGGCCATCGGAAAAGCCATGAAAGCCAAGCATGACGATACCCCGTCCCGGCTTGAGGGCGACTGCGCCATGAGCCCGCCCCAGGAGGCCTTGGCCCCGACCCAGGTCCCGGCCGGGCCGGGCCGGGAGAGGCCCGGCGACATCAGGCGCCTGGTCGAGTTCCTGGAGCTGATCCTGGACAACGTCTACTCGGGCATCATCGTCTGCGACCGCAACAGCCGGATCATTTACATGAACCAGGTCTACGCCGAGCTCCTGGGCACCGATCGGCACCGGGCCGTGGGCCGGCCCATCGAGGAGTACTTTCCCAACTCCCAGCTCCCCCGGGTCATGGCCACCGGCCAGGCCGAGCTGGGCCAGCGCTGCGGCCTGCGCACCGAGGCCCCTCTGCTGGTCAACCGCATCCCCCTCAGGCGCGACGGCCAGACCATCGGCGTCATCCTCCAGACCATCTTCCGCGACTACCAGGCCTTCACCGACCTGCTGGCCCGGCTCAACCTCCTGGAGCGCGAGGTCAAGTACTACAAGGAAAACCTGGGCAGCGTCCTCTCGGCCCGCTACACCTTCGACTCCATCCTGGGCCAGAGCCAGGCCATGGAAGAGGTCAAGCGCGTCTCCAGGAAGTACGCCCGGACCGAGGCCCCGGTCCTGATCCTGGGGGCCACGGGCACGGGCAAGGAGCTCTTCGCCCACGCGGTCCACACCTTTTCGCCGCGCAGCTCGGGACCCTTTGTCTGCGTCAACTGCGCGGCCATCCCCCGCGAGCTCTTGGAGTCGGAGCTCTTCGGCTACGAGTCGGGCGCCTTCACCGGGGCCAGCAAGAAGGGCAAGCCCGGCCAGATAGAGCTGGCCCACCAGGGCACTCTCTACCTGGACGAGATCGGCGACCTGCCCCTCAACGCCCAGGCCAAGCTGCTCAGGGTCCTGGAGAGCAAGACCCTGGACCGGCTGGGCGGGGTCAAGTCCATCCTGGTCGACTTCCGCCTGGTCGCCTCGACCAATCAGGACCTGAGCGAGATGATCGGCCGCGGCGAGTTCAGGGAGGACCTCTTCTACCGCCTCAACACCCTGACCGTGACCATCCCGCCCCTGGCCCAGCGGCCCGAGGACATCTCCCTCCTGGTCAGAAGCTTTCTCAAGGCCCTGGGTAAGGCCGAGGTCAAGGTCAGCCGGGCCGCCCTGGAGACTCTCCAGGCCTACCCCTGGCCGGGCAACGTCCGGGAGCTCAAGAACCTGGTCGAGCGGGCGGTCAGCCTGGCCGAGGGCGAAGTCATCGACCTGGAGCACCTGCCCCAGAAGGTCTTTGGCCTGGCTGGTCCGGCCGGCCCGGTGTCCGGATCTCCGGACAGTCTGCTGACTTCGGAGCTGGCCCGCTACGAGAAGGGCCTCTTGGAGCGGACCCTGAGACTGACCGGCCGCAACATGTCCAGGGCGGCCAAAATATTGGGCATCTCCAGGTCCACCCTCTACGAGAAGTGCGGCCGGCACGACCTGATCTAGACCCGGCGCCGGCTTCGCTGTCCGGAAAACCGGACATGTCCGGATATTAAGACAGCCAGAGCCGATTCCAGAAGGCCGGAAGACCTCTCCTCTTTCGTCGATTCTAGCCCCGGTCGTCTTTTTCAGACAGTAATCCCGAATAGATAGCTAATCGACCTTATTCCGGGGACCTTCCGGGGGGAGGGGTGGCACCTTTCTTGTAGCAGAAACGAACAGACCAGAGGCGGCCCCAGACCCCCGGGCCGCCGCGGTAGCCAGGCCTGAGAGGAGTGAGTCCTATGAGCCCGATTCGCGTCCCCAGGGAGGAGTTCATCGTCCCCCGCTGCAGCGGGGCCTGCCCGGCCGGAGTGGACGTGCCCCGCTACATCCGCGCCGTCCGGGAGGGCCGGTTCGACGAGGCCGTGGCCGTCCTGCGGGAGAAGCTGCCCCTGCCAACGGTCTGCGCCGACGCCTGCTTCGCCCCCTGCGAGGACGTCTGCGCCTACAAGCAGTTCGGCGACCCCATTGCCATCAGGGCCCTCAAGCGGGCCGCCGTGGACAGGGGCGGCCCGGCCTGGAAGGAGCGGCGGCGCCGGGCCAAGCCCTCGGGCAAGAAGGCGGCCGTGGTCGGGGCCGGCCCGGCCGGGCTGACCGCGGCCTACTACCTCAATCTGGTCGGCCACGAGGTGACCGTCTTCGACGCCTTCCCCAAGCCCGGGGGCATGATGCGCTACGGCATCCCGGCCTACCGCCTGCCCGAGGCCCGACTGGACAAGGATGTCAGCGACATCCTCGAGCAGGGCGTAATATTCAAAGGCCAGACCCTGATCGGGAAGGACCTCAGCCTGGCCCAGCTCAGGTCAGATTTCGACGCCGTCTTCATCGCCTCCGGGGCCAACTCCAGCGCCCGCATCCCCCTGGAGGGCTCGGACTTGCCCGGCGTGCTCTGGGGTTGGGAGTTCCTGCGCGACGCGGCCCTGGGCCGGTCCTTTGACCTGGGCCGTCGGGTGGCCGTGGTCGGCGGGGGCAACGTGGCCGTGGACGTGGCCCTGACGGCCAGGCGCCTGGGCGCGGACCGGGTCGACCTCTTCTGCCTGGAGAAGCGCCAGGAGATGCCGGCTCACCCCTGGGAGGTCGCCCTGGCCGAGGAGGAGGGCGTGGTCATCCACAACTCCTGGGCGCCTCGGAAGGTCCTGGGCCAGGACAGGGTCAGGGGCCTGAGCCTGATGAGGTGCCTCTCGGTCTTTGACTCGGCCGGCAATTTCCATCCGGTCTACGACGAGGAGACGACCGACAAGATCGAGGCCGAGACAGTCATCCTGGCCGTGGGCCAGGCCGCCAGGCTCGATTTTGTGGCCGGAGAGAAGAACATAAAGGTCGAGCGGGCCCGCATCGCCGCTGACGAAGCCAGCCTGGCCACGGGCGAGGCGGGCGTCTTCGCCGGCGGCGACGTGGTCACGGGCCCGGCCTCGATCATCGGGGCCATCGCCCAGGGCCGCCTGGCCGCCCAGGCCATCGACCGGGACCTGGGCGGGCAGGGCGACATCTCCGAGACCCTGGCCCAGCCGGAGAAGGAAGTCCTCCTGCCCGAGTTCGACTCCCGGGTGGAGCCCCGCCGTGACATGGCCCACCTCAAGGTCTGGGAGCGGGCCGGGAACTTCGACCAGGTCGAGCTGGGCCTGAGCGACCAGGACATCGTCGCCGAGGCGGCTCGCTGCTTGAGTTGCGACGCCCGCCGCTTCGAGGTCGTGGTCAACACCGAGAGCTGCAAGGAGTGCGGCTACTGCTTCGAGGTCTGCCAGGTGGGCGCCTTCGGTCCGGCCGAGGGCTTCAACGTCAAGGGCTACCGGCCCATGGAGTGCAAATCCTCTGACTGGTGCGTCGGCTGCTTCAAGTGCTTCTTCGCCTGCCCCGACTTCGCCATCGACGTCAGGGAAGCGCGCGCCTGAGACAGGGGAGGATCAGGCAATGAAAAGGTTCTTGGAGACCGGGAATTTCGCCATCACCGAGGGGGCCATCCTGGCCGGCTGCCGCTTCTTCTGCGGCTACCCCATCACTCCGGCCACCGAGCTGGCCGAGGCCATGAGCAAGAGGCTGCCCCAGGTGGGCGGGGTCTACCTCCAGGCCGAGGACGAGTGCGGCGCCTTCCACCTCTGCATCGGGGCCTCCTTGGGGGGCATGAAGGCCATGACCGCCACCTCCGGCCCGGGCTTCATCCTCTACGCCGACCCCTTCGGCTGGGCTCTGGGCTGCGAGATGCCCCTGGTGGTGGTCAACTCCGGCCGGGTCGGCCCGGTCTCGGGCATCACCGGCGCGCCGGGCCAGGGCGAGTTCTACCTGACCCGCTACCCCACCCAGGGCGGCAACTTCGAGTGCGTCACCCTGGCCCCCAACTCGGCCCAGGAGGCCATGGCCATGGTCGTGGAGGCCTTCTATCTCTCCGAGCGGCTGCGCATGCCGGTCACGGTCCTGGCCGACCAGCTCATCACCGACGGCTTCGAGGACATCAGCGTCCCCGAGAACGAGGCCGAGATGACCGAGATGGGCTTCAAGGTCTGGCCCAGGAAGACCCATCCCGGCCCGGACTTCTACCCGGCCACCGACGCCCTGGACATCCCGCCGGTCCAGATGGGCCAGAACACGGGCGGGCTCTGCTCGGACTGGACCCCGACCGAGGAGGGCTACGATATCGAAGAGGTGGAGGCCCACCACAAGCACGCCTATCGCCTCATCTACAAGGTCCGCAACAATACCGACCTCTTCAGCCAACTCTTAGAGAAGAAGCACCTGGACGACGACCCGGACCTGGTGGTCGTTTCCTACGGCACGCCCTCGCGGGTGGTCAACACCGCGGTCGAGCGGGCCAGGGCCGAGGGGCTAAACGTCGGGGCCCTGAGGCTGATCAACCTCTGGCCCTTCCCGGACCAGCACTTCAAGCGGCCGGCCAAGTACCTGGCCGTGGAGCTCAACTGGGACGGCGAGCTGGTCAGGGAGGTCCAGCGGGCCGCGGCCAAGGATTCGGAGGTCCACTTCCTGGGGGTCTGCGGCGACTTGCCGACCATCCCCGACCTGCTGGAGGTCTTCGAGAAAGTCCTCAAGAACCAGCCTCTCCAGCGCCGGGGCTGGCAGTTGGAGGCCTGGTGATGGAATACAAGTCCTCCGGGTTGATCGACAAGTACTTGAGAACGCGCAAGATCCCCTCAACGGCCTGCTCCGGCTGCGGTCTGGGGATCAACCACAAGATCGTCGTCCAGGCCATCGCCGAACTGGGCCTGGAAGTGGCCGACGTGATCTGGGGAACCTCCATCGGCTGCGCCGGCCGCCAGACCTTCGCCACCTGGAAGGGCGACGGCTTCGCCGGGACCCACGGCCGGGTCTACGCCATCGCCCGGGGCCTGCGCATCGCCCTCAGGCCGGAGCAGAAGATCGTCCTGACCGTGGGCGACGGCGACGCCTTCGGCATCGGCCTGCTCCACCTGATCCACTGCGCCCGCTCCAACGCCGACATGACCGTCATCGTCAACGACAACCTGGGCTACCAGTCCACCGGCGGCCAGTTCGGCTTCACCACCCCCCAGGGGGCCAAGACCGACTCCAGCCCCTACGGCATGTTCGAGCACAACCTGATGAGCGAGGGCATGGACGTGATGCACATCCTCAGGGGCGCCGGGGCGACCTTCCTGGCGCGCCACGTGGCCATGGACGGCCCGGCCGCCGTGGAGAGCGTCAAGAAGGCCATCCTCAACCGGGGCTTCTCCCTGGTCCACATGCCCTATCCCTGCCCGACCAACTTCGCCTCGCGCCACCTGGGCTCCCGGGATCAGGTCAACATCTACCGCTGGATCAAGGACCACGCCGCGCCCCTGGGCCAGGAGAGGAATGACACCATCTGGGCCACCGGGGTCTATTACGACGCCAGCAATTCCAGGCCCGAGTTCTCCGAGCACGTCTGGAATGCGGTCGGGAAGATCAGGAGGACGGGTGCGCTATGAAAGACAGGCTTGAAATCGTGGCCAGCGGCTTTGGCGGCCAGGGCGTGGTCCGCCTGGGCCAGGTCATCGGCGAGGCGGCGGTCAAGCAGGGGCTGCACGTGACCATGCTCAAGAGCCACGGCACCGAGATGCGCGGCGGCTACGTCCGCTCCCAGGTGGTCCTGTCCAGGAAGACCATTGACAGCCCCATGTGCGAGAACCCCGACCTCTTCGTCGCCCTGTCCTCGGCGGCCTACTACCGCTTCAAGGACACTGTCCCGGACAACGGGCTGATCCTTTACGACCCGGCCTTCGTCGAGCAGCTCGACCTGGGCCTCAAGTGCCGCCAGCAAGAGCTGCCGGCCAAGGAGCTGGCCCTCCAGAACTTCGGCCGGGCCATCTTCGCCAACTCCATCGCCCTGGGGGCCATGGCCAAGCTCCTGGAGGGCGATCTGGAAAAGGACTTGATTCTGGAGAGCATCCTGGAGGTGATTCCCAAGTTCCACCAGGAGAACCGGGACGCCTTCGAGGTCGGCTACAACTCGGTCTAGACCCCGGGCCCGGCCCCGGGGCTCCCGGGGGCGGAACCGGTCAGGAGGTGGGTGATCCAGACGCCCGGCCCCAACCGCGGCCGGACGATTGATCCGGGAGTCGGTCCCGTCTCCGTCAAAGAAGCGGGGCCGCCGGGGAAGCCTTTACCTCGGGCCGGTCCGGGCCGGCCGCCGGCTCGCCCCAGTCCCTTTACTGGCCAGACCCGCGACCGGGCCCGCCCCGTCCCATTCCTTCGATCCTCCACCAGACACCCGACCCTCAATTCAGGGAGCTGAAGGCTCATGCGCACCGTCAGGGACCACATCGATCGACAGGCCAAGGAGCGGAGCGACCAGGTCTACCTGATCGCCCCGGAGCCGGGCCTGGAGCTGACCTACGCCCAGCTCAGGCGGGACTGCCTAGGCCTGGCCTGGAACCTCTCCCGAAAGGGCGTCACCAAGGGGGACAAGGTCTCCTTCATGATGGGCAACGGCTTCCAGACGACCAGGCTTTTCCTGGGCGTGATGTACGCCGGAGCGGTCATCGCCCCCTTGAACCTCCAGGCCCAGCCTTCGCAGCTGGAGTACGTCCTGGATCACTCCGACACCAAGCTGGTCTTTATCGTGGCCGAGGAGGAGGCCCGGCTGAGAGAGGCCCTGAAGGCCGTGGCCCGGGACATCGAGGTCCTGGTCATCGACGTGGACGCCGAGGAGATCTTCCCCGAGAGCGCCCCAGCCGGTTTCGAGCCGGTTGAGGTAGCCGAGGAGGACCCGGCCCTGCTTCTCTACACCTCGGGCACGACCGGCCTGCCCAAGGGCGTTATCCTGAGTCACAAGAACATGGTCGCCGGCGGCGAGTACGTCAGCCTGGCCCACCGGCTCACCCCGACGGACCGGGCCCTCTGCTCCCTGCCGCTCTACCACATCAACGCCGAGGTCGTCTCGGCCATGGCCCCCCTGATCAGCGGCGGCTCGGTGGTCATGCCCCATCGCTTCTCGGCCTCCCAGTTCTGGCCGCTCATCTCCGAGCACCGCTGCGCCTGGTTCTCGGTGGTGCCGACGATCATCTCCTACCTGGTCAGCGGCACCGAGATCGAGGGCCAGGGCTTCTGCCTGGACCAGCTCCGCTTCGGCCGCTCGGCCTCCTCGGCCCTGCCGCCCTCGCTGCACAGGGCCTTCGAGGACAAGTTCGGCGTGGGCATCATCGAGACCATGGGCCTGACCGAGACCGCGGCCCCGGTCTTCTCCAACCCCCTCGAGCCGGCCGGGCGCAAGTACGGCTCGCCGGGCCAGGCCGTGGGCAACGAGGCCAAGATCGTGGACAAGGCCGGCCGCGAGGTCCCCCGGGGGACCAGCGGCGAGATCATGATCCGGGGCGACAACGTGATGAAGGAGTACTACAAGGCCCCGGAGATCACGGCCCAGGCCCTGGAGTCGGACGGCTGGTTCCACACAGGCGACCTGGGCTACATGGATGAGGACGGCTTCGTCTTCGTCACCGGGCGGCTCAAGGAGCTGATTATCAAGGGCGGCGAGAACATCGCCCCCCGGGAGATCGACGAGGCCCTCTACAAGCACCCGGCCGTGCTGGACGCGGCCGCGGTAGGCATTCCGGACGAGGAGTACGGCGAGGAGATTCTGGCCTGCGTCACCCTGAAGCCCGGCTCGGCCTGCGGTGAGGCCGAGCTGAGTGAGCACTGCCTCAAGCACCTGGGCAAGTTCAAGACGCCCAAGATCATCAGGCTCCTCGACGAGCTGCCCAAGGGCCCGTCGGGCAAGATCCAGCGCCTCAAGCTGCGGGAAATAGTGGATCGCTGAGGGCGGCGGGCCCGGCCGCCCCGGGCCCCAGGGAAGGAAGGCGCCAAGTGGCCGAGTTAATTCAGTACTTTCCCCAGGCCCTGACCCCGATGAACCTGCTGGTTCTGGTCCTGGGCGTGATCGGGGGGCTCTTCCTGGGGGCCACGCCCGGCCTGAGCCCGACCATGGCCGTGGCCCTGCTGGTCCCCTTCACTTTCTACATGGCCCCTGACGCCGGGCTGATCCTCCTGGGCGCGGTCTACACGGCCACCGTGGCCGGCGGGGCCATCTCGGCCATTCTGATCAACATCCCCGGCGCCCCGGCCAACATCGCCACCCTGCTGGACGGCTACCCCATGGCCCAGCAGGGCCACTCCCAGCGGGCCCTGTACATCTGCTTCATCTCCTCATTGGTCGGCGGGCTCTTCGGCATGCTGGTCATGGTCCTCTTCACCCCGCCCCTGGCCCGGATCGCCCTCAAGTTCGGCCCCTCGGAGATGTTCTGGATCGCCATCTTCGGCATCACGGTCATGGCCGGCCTGGCCTCGGGCTCGATCTTCAAGGGGCTCATCGGCGGCATGTTCGGCCTGCTCGTCTCGACCATCGGCTACAGCCCCATTCTGGGCGTGCCCCGCTTCGTCTTCCTCGACGTGCTCACCGGCGGCGTGGCCATAGTCCCGGCCCTGATCGGCCTCTTCGCCGTGCCCCAGATCTTCTCCCTCATGGAGGGCATGGGCCAGCGCGTGGTCAGCCAGGTCGAGTACAAGCCCAGGCGGGGCATCCTCCTCAAGACCATCATCGAGAACCTCAAGATGGTCAAGGCGCTCAGCATCGGCTCGGTGGTCGGCTCGATCATCGGGGTCATCCCCGGGGCCGGCGGCCAGGTGGCCGGGCTGATCTCCTACGATCAGGTCCGCAAGTTTTCCAAGAATCCCAACAGCTTCGGCCGGGGCAACCCCCAGGGCGTGGCCGCGGCCGAATCGGCCAACAACGCCATGGTCGGGCCCTCGCTCATCCCGCTCCTGACCCTGAGCGTGCCCGGCTCGCCCACCGCGGCCGTGCTCCTGGGCGGGCTGCTCATCCACGGCCTCTTTCCCGGGCCGGACCTGTTCCGCTCCCACGCCGACGTGACCTACACCTTCATCGGCAGCCTGGTCCTGGCCCAGGTGGCCATGTGCGTCTTCGGGATCATGATGTCGCGGTACTCCTACACGGTCATGCGGGTGCCCAACCTGCAGATGATCGCCGCGGTGACCATCCTGGCCGTCTACGGCACCTACAGCGTCCAGAACAGCTTCGACGACGTCATCGTCATGTTCGCCCTGGGCACGCTGATGTACCTGGGCCGCAAGGTCGGCTTCTCCGGCGCGCCCGTGGTCCTGGGCATCATCCTGGGACCCATCGCCGAGGACAACTACCTCAAGGGTAAAATGATCGCCGAGACCGACGTGGGACTGTTCAGCTACTTCTTCACCGGTTCGATCAACATCATCATCATCTTGCTCTGCGCCGCCTCGGTGGCCTACAGCATCTTTGGCGAGATAAAGGCTCAGCGCAAATTCAAAGAAGCGGGGGGCTAGGCCGATGGGCAGGGACGCATGCGTCGGCGCGGTCTGTCTGGCGGGCTCGGGCGTCCTCTACTGCACCCTGGGACTGATCGAGGACGAGCGGGCGGCCATCTTCCCCAGGGTCCTCATCGTGGCCATGGCCGTGCTCTCGGCCCTGCTGCTGGTCCAGGGCCTGCTCCTGAAGAGGAAGGCCGCCGCTCCGGGACGGGCATACCCCTGGGGCCGGTTCTTCTTCCTCTTCGGCCTGATCGTGGCCTACTTCGCTCTCATGGAGAGCCTGGGCTTCTACGTCTCGGCCTTTCTGTTCTTCCTGGCCGTGGCCTTCATCCTGGGCCGGGCCGAGCTGACCGGGCGCAAGGCCGGCTTCAGGGTCCTCGGCTCAGCCATTTTCGTGGCCGTGCTCTACGTTCTGTTCAACCTCATCCTGGTCGTCCAGACCCCGAGAGGGCTTTTATTCTGACGCCTGAAGAGAAAGGAGGGCGCCGGGCAACAACCGAAGCGGCTGTCGGCTCATCCGATCGTTTTATATTAACCGAGGGTTAAGCAAAGGAGGGGACATGACAAGAGTCAGGTCTTCGCGGTGGTTGGCGGGACTGCTGGCCCTGGTCCTGGTCCTGGGGCTGGGCTCGGTAGCCCTGGCCGAGTATCCGGACAAGCCCATCAGCATGGTCGTCTCCTACTCGCCGGGCGGGGCGACCGACTTCCAGGCCCGCATCGTGACCATGATGGCCGGCGAGGAGAAATACCTGGGCCAGCCCATCGTCATCATCAACAAGCCCGGGGCCGGCGGCCAGGTGGGCTGGAACTGGCTGATTGAGAAGGGCTCCAAGGACGGCTACACCATGACCGCCTACAACGTGCCCCACTTCATCGCCCAGTCCATCGTCTACAAGACCAAGTTCAGCATTGGCGAGTTCGAGGCCGTGGCCAACTGGGGGGCTGACCCGGCCGTGCTCATCGTCAGCAAGAACAGCCCCTTCAACAACCTCGACGACTTCATCAAGTACGCCAAGGACAACCCGGCCAAGATCACCGTCTCGGGCGCGGGCATGTTCGTCGGCCACCACATCGCCTTCCTCCAGCTGGCCAAGGCGGCCGGGATCAAGATGACCTACATCCCGGAGCAGGGCGGCGTGCCGGCCATGCAGTCGGTCATCGCCGACAAGGTCAAGGCCGGCTTCAACAACCTTTCCGACGCCTTCCGCAGCCAGGACCGCCTCAAGATTTTGGCCATCGCCGACCTGGAGCGGCATGAGTTCCTGCCCGAGGTCAAGACCTTCAAGGAGATGGGCGTCGACGTTGACGACTCCAGCAACAACTTCCGCGGCGTGGCCCTGCCCAAGGGCGTTCCGGCCGAGGTCGTGACCAAGTGCGCCGAGGTCTTCCCCAAGATGTTCGGCGACCGTCAGATCGTCAAGAAGATGAAGGAGACCGGCTCCCCGGCCCGGGTCCTCAACCGGGAGCAGGTGACCAAGATGTTCAAGGAGCGGGAAGCCTATCTGGCCGGCCTGCTGGCCGAGCTGAAGAAGAAGTAATCGCCCTTACCCCGGGGGCCGGGAGACCGGCCCCCGGACCGAATCCAGCCTGGCCCCTTCCGAAGGCTAGGGACGCCTTACCTTGCCCCTGGCCGGCGTGAATGAACCGTATCCTTCCCCAAGTCTGAAGACTTGGAGCACCCTGGACGATGGTTTTATAAAATGACCGCTAAACCGTATAAATTGTGGCGCCAGGGCTGCGTCCCTGGCGCCGGGCCGCAGGCCAGGGCGCGTCCCCGGCCGAACCTACAGCTCAACCTCCTGATACTCGTTCTGACAGGGCTGGCCGCAGGCCACCTGGGCCTTAAGCCGGCTCAGGTCAAAGATGAACGAGCCCAGGGTGGCCATCTGGGCGTGCGCGGGGTCGGCCGGGTTGACGTGGCGGCAGATGGACGGCGGGCCGCCCTGGTGGTCGGCCAGGATCTCCTTGAGGCCCCCGGCGTCCCACTTGTCCCGGCCGGAGATCAGCTCCCGGATTCTCTCGAGCCGGGCCGGGCTGTCCGGAATGAGGTCCAGGCCCATGTCCCGCCGGGCCAGGGCCGGGTCGCAGAAATGGTTGGTGTGGACCACGGCCCCGTCGGTCGGCTCGATCTGGCCGACCGCCTCGGGCGTTGTCTCCAGGCCCAGGACCACGCCGCCGGCGTCGGCCAGGAGGAGATGGCTGGACGAGGCCCGCCGGGCCTTGAGGACCAGATCCCTGGCCTGGGCCACGTCGGCCGCCCTTTCCAGGACCAGGCGCAGCAGGACGTGGACGGGCAGCCCGATCCTTACCCCGCCGGTGAAGAGAATGTTCAGGGCCAGTCCCAGGCCGTGCTCGTTGAAGCCTATCTTGGCCACCTGGCCGGCCTCGCAGAAGGTCAGTATCCCGGGTCCCCGAGAGGGCTTGATCCGGAACAAGGCGCTCCTGGCCCTTATCTCCGGCTTCCAGTCCCAGTTCTGGGCCAGGAGGGGCCGGCCGTCGGTGGTCCGCGTCCCGGTGAGGCCGATCGAGGTGCACTCGCCGGCTAACTGGTCGGGGTAGACCAGCTCGGTGCGGACGTTTATGGCCAGGATGGTCTCCAGGGAGACCCCGGCCCCCTGGGCCAGGCCCTCCATTTCCTCGAGCAGGTGCGGCGCCGTCTCGCCCAGCAGCGGCACGAAGAGGCGGGCCAGCTCCAGGATTTTCTTCTCCTCCAGGCCGGCGTAGCCCCGGATCATGTCCCGGTAGGTGGCGAAGTTGTCCTGGATCTCCCGGGCCAGGGCCCGGCCGTGGGCCAAACCCAGGTCAAAGGGCCGGCCGGCCAGGTCGATCACCTTAAAGCAAGCCATGCTTCACTTCCCAGTCTTGGGGTCCGGGTCTGCCCGGCGGCCCGCCCCGGCCGGGGCGGACGTCCGGGTTCAAGTATGCTATTGGCTGAGTGGGGCTGTCAACACGGGGTCTCGGACCTGGCCGGCCAATGCCGGCCGAGACGACTGTCCAGCGCAAGAGAGGAGGGAGAGGAATGGCCGCCTTGCACCTGGAACATCTGACCTGGCCCGAGGTTAAAGCCGAGCTGGCCGCGGGCCGGGAGACGATCGTGGTCCCCCTGGGCTCGCTGGAGCAGCACGGCCGGCACCTGCCCCTGGGCACCGACGCCTTCCTGGGCGACGGACTGGGCCTGGCCCTGGCCGAACGGCTCGGGGCCTTCCTGGCCCCGACGGTCAGGCTGGGCTGCTCCGAGCACCACCTGGCCTTTCCGGGGACCATCACCCTGAGGACCGAGACCTTCGTCCAGGTGGTCAGGGACGTGGTCCGGAGCCTGTCCGGCCACGGCTTCAAGCGGATCATTCTCCTGCCCACCCACGGCGGCAACTTCGGCCCCCTGGCCGAGGCGGTCGAGGGCCTGGAGCCGGGGGAGAAGGTCAGGGTCATCGCCTTCACCGACCTGGACGGCCTAGTGGCCAGCTCCCTGGAGGAGAGCGACCGGCTGGGGGTCAGCCCGGCCGAGGCCGGGGTCCACGCCGGCGAGTGGGAGACCTCCATGCTCCTGGTCCTGAGGCCGGAGCTGGTCAAACTGGACAAGGCCGTGCCCGGCTTTGTCGGCGACTGGGCCGAGATAAAGGCCAAGGTCTTCGAGGGCATCCAGGCCCTGGACGAGAACGGGGTCCTGGGCGATCCCCGGCCGGCCACGGCCGAGGCCGGGCAAAGGTATATCAAGGTTCTGATCGATTTGGTCGCCGGGGCGATCGAAACCGCCTAGGCGGCCGGCGACTTTGGGGGACCTGCCTTCCAGGGGGCGAACTTGAAGAGCAGGAGCAGGCCGGGCAGGGCGATCAGGGCGCAGGCGATGAAGAAGGCCGGCCAGCCCAGGCTCTTGGCCAGCCAGCCGGTCGGGGCCGAGGCCAGGACCCGGGGTACGCCCATGAGGCTGCTGAGTAAGGCGTACTGGGTGGCGGTGAAGCGCCGGTTGGTCAGGCTGGCCATGAAGGCCACGTAGGCGCTGGTGCCCATACCGGCGCTGAGGTTCTCGAAGGCGATCACCGCGGCCAGGCCGGCCAGGCTGGGGCCCAGGTGGGCCAGGACGGCGAAGCCGGCCGTGGACAAGGCCTGAAGGCCGCCGAAGAGCCAGAGCGAGCGGTTGATGCCCAGGCGGAGCATCATCAGGCCGCCGGCCAGGCTGCCGACGATGGTCGCCCAGAAGCCGAAGAGCTTGACCACGGCCCCGATCTCGGTCTTGGTGAAGCCGATGTCCAGGTAGAAAGGCGTGGTCATGGCGCTGGCCATCTGGTCGCCCAGCTTGTAGCAGAGGACGAAGGCCAGCATCCACAGGGCGCCCCGGCGGCTGAAGTACTCGACAAAGGGCTCGATGACCGCCTCGCGGAGGCTCCGGGGGGCGCCCTGGGGCGACGGGGGCTCCGGGGTGAGCAGGGTCGTGATCACCCCTACCGAGAGGCAGCCGGCCATGATCAGGTAGACCAGCCGGAAGGGGATGTGGTCGGCCAGGATCAGGCCGCCGCCCGAGGCCAGGAGCATGCCCACCCGGTAGCCGTTGACGTAAAGCGAGGAGCCCAGGCCCAGCTCCTCGTCGGCCAGGTCCTCCCGGCGGTAGGCGTCGACGACGATGTCCTGGCTGGCGCTGAAGAAGGTGACGAAAAAGGCGGCCAGGGCGACCAGCCAGGGACTCCGGGAAGGGTTGGTCAGACCCAGGCCGGCGATGGCGGCCATGAGGGCCAGCTGGGCCAGGAGGAGCCAGCCCCGCCGCCGGCCCAGGAAGGGCGGGGTGAAGCGGTCCAGCAGGGGCGACCAGAGGAACTTGACCGTGTAGGGCAGGCCGACCAGGGCCATCAGGCCGATGACGGTCAGGTCGACCCCCTCCTCCTTCATCCAGGCCTGCAGGACGCTGATGGTCAGCAGGAGCGGCAGGCCGCAGCTGAAGCCCATCACGCCCGAGACGAGCATGCGGCGGGAGAGGATGACTCTGATGATCGAGGGCATTATCGGCCTGCGCCTCCCCTGGTCCGGGCACTGTAGCAGAAGAGGCCGGCCCGACCCATCACTTTCTGGACCGGCGGCTTCGGGTTGACGCCGGGGGAGGCCTGCTCTATGTTCGGCCCCGGGACAAAATGAGGGAAAGCCCTTCGAGATGAGCCGCGCCCGGATCCGCCTCTGCCTGGCCGCCCTCCTGGCCGGCCTGACCCTCTTCAGGCTCTACTACGTCCAGACCATTCCCCTGGCCGCGGACGAGACCAACTACTGGCAGTGGTCGCGCCACCTGGCCTGGGGCTACTTCGACCAGGGGCCGCTCATCGCCTGGATCATCCGCCTGGGCACCTGGGCCCTGGGCCAGACCGAGCTGGGGGTCAGGATCACGGCCGTCCTGCTCAGCCTAGGGGTCAGCCTCCTCCTCTACGACTTCTGCCGCCGCCTCCTGGACGACGAGGCCCTGGGCCTGATCGTGGTTCTGGCGGCCAACGCCTCGCTCCTCTTCGCCGTGGGCGCGGTCATCCAGACCTACGACACCCTGCAGGCCTTTCTCTGGCTTCTGGGCCTGGAGCTGGCCGGCCTGGCCGTGTTCCAGGACCGGCCTGGGGCCTGGTACGGGGCCGGGGCCGCGGCCGGGCTGGCCATGCTGGCCAAGTACTCCTCGGTCCTGCTGCCGCCCCTGCTCTTTGCCTTTCTTCTGGCCAGCCCGAGATACCGCTTCTGGCTGAGGCGCCGCCAGCCCTGGCTGGCCGCCCTGCTGGCCGGGCTGATCTTCAGCCCCAACCTGGTCTGGAACGCCCGTCACCACTGGGTCGCCTTCGCCTACACTTTGGGCCAGAGCGGCAACGGCTTCAGGTTCTCCAGCCCCGAGTTCCTGGCCGTCCAGGCCGTCCTGGTCGGGCCGGTCCTCTTGGGCCTGGTCGCGCTCGGGCTGATCCTGGCCTGGGGCCAGGCCCGGCGGGGGGACGAGAGGCAGGCCTTCCTGCTCTGGACCTCGCTGCCGGTGCTGCTCCTCTTCTTTGTTCTCTCGGCCAAGACCAGAATTCACGGCAACTGGCCGGCCCCGGGCTACCTGGCCGGCCTGCTGGCCGCCGGCCTGGCCCTCAAGCCGCGCCTGGCCGCCTCGATCCCCTGGCGGCGCTGGGGCCTGGTCGCCGTGTTGAGCGGCTGCCTCCTGGTCGGCCTGGCCCTGTTCCACGGCCCGGTCCTGCGGCTGGTCAAGCCGGCCCCCCTGGCCGACCCCACGGCCGAGATCTACGGCTGGCCCGAGATGGGCCGGGCCATCGGCCAGGTCCTGGCGGACTGGCCCGGGCCGGACAAGCCCTTCATCTTCGGCCTGCGCTACCAGATGGCCAGCCTGGCCGCCTTCTACACGCCGGGCCAGCCCCGGACAGAGGGCCTCTACCTGCCCGGCCAGCGGCTCAACGCCTACCTCTTCTGGACCGATCCCCGCCGGCTCAAGGGCCGGGACGGCCTGGCCGTGATCGACGTCCACCGGGACAAGCGGCCCGACCTGGAGCTTCTCTTTAATAAGGTGACGCTCCTGAGAGAGCTGGAGCTCAAGGGCCCGGCCGGGACGGTGGTCAACCGGGTCGCCCTCCACTACTGCCAGGGCTTCAAGGGCCGGGACGCCCGGCCGGCCAAGTTCCTGAAACCCTGACGGACGGCTCAGCCCGGCGGCCAGGCCTGGCGTCTCAGCCGCCAGGCGGCTCTGAGCCCGGCCAGAAGTATGGCCGGGCTCAGGGTCGAGCGGCCGGCCGAGCGGTCGACGAAGCGGATGGGCCTCTCACCTATGTGGAAGCCCAGCCTGACCGCCCGGAGCATGACCTCCTGGAGCACGGCCGGCCCGGGGCTCAGAAGCGAGGGCAGGTCGATGGCCCTGAGCAGCTCGGCCCGATAGGCCCGGTAGCCCGAGGTGGCGTCGCTGACCGGCAGGTTCAGGATCAGCTTGAGGTAGAGGTTGGCCAGGCGGGTGATCAGACGCCGGCCCGGCCCCCGGGAGTCGCTGCCGCCCGGGACCCGCCTAGAGCCGACCACCAGGTCGTAATCAGCCAGGGCGGCGATCAGATCGGGCAGGTGCTCGGGCCGGTGGGAGCGGTCGGCGTCCATCTCGACCACGGCCTCGGCCCCCAGCTCCAGGGCGGCCAGGAAGCCGTCCCGGCCGGCCGAGCCCCGGCCCCGCTCGTGCCGCCTGAGGAGGAGGTGGACCTGGGGCCGGCGGGCCTGCCATACGGCCACCTTCTCGGCCGTGCCGTCCGGGGAGTCGTCGTCGACGACCAGGACGTGGAAGTCGCCCAGGCCCAGGGCCAGGAGCTCCTGGAGGAGGGGCTCGATGTTGTCGGCCTCGTTGTAGGTCGGCAGCAGGGCCACCAGGCGCACCGGTTCCTCCCCCAATCGAGCCCTGGGTTCGAGGCCGTCAAGTTAGCACCCGGCCCCTGGCCTGGCAAGCGGGGGCGGCCCGGGTTTGAAAAGCTGAGCCGGGCCTGCTATCTTGAATCTATGACTCATTTGTCGCCCAGACCGATCCAGTGTCTCCTCCGACTGGCCGCTGTCGCCCTGGCCGGGCTACTCTGCCTGGCCCCGGCCGCCTCGGCCGGCCAGGTCTTCAGCGGCCGGGTGGTCGGGGTTCCCTCCGGCGACAGGCTCTACGTCCTGCCCCTGACCAGGTCGAACCCCCCGGGCCGGCAGCTTGGCCCCAGGCGCGGAGCCGGCCAGATCCTGGTCCAGCTCTTCGGCGTGGACGCCCCCGAGGCGGAACAGCCCTTCGGCCTGGCCGCCTGGGGTTTCGCTACCCGGCTGGCTTCGGGTCAGCTGGTCAGCGTCGAGGTCCGGGAGCAGCAGGGCCGGGACCGGGTCAAGGGCGTGGTCCGCCTGCCCGACGGCCGCCAGCTCAACCGGGAGGTGGTCCAGGCCGGAATGGGCTGGTGGCTCACGGAAGAGGCGCCCAACGAGGTCGCCCTGTCCCTGGCCGAGTCAGCGGCCCGGCAGGGGCGGGTGGGCCTGTGGTCCCAGCAGAAGCCCCTGCCGCCCTGGGAGTGGCGCCGGCTCAAGGGCCGCTGAGACGGAGCGTGGACAGCGAGATCAGGCGGAACAAGGCCACCGGCCAGTGGGTCATCTTCGCCCCGGGCCGGGGAGGCCGACCCTCCGATTTCGCCGCCCGGCCCGCTGAGCGCCACAACCCGCCCCACTTAGACGAAGACTGCCCCTTCTGTCCGGGCAACGAGGCCAGGCTGCCCTCGATCATCCTGGAGCTGAAAGGCCCGGACGGCCGGTGGCGGACCAGGGTCTCCCCCAACAAGTACCCGGCCCTGACTCCGGACGGCGACGTCGGCCGCGTCGAGCGGGACATCTACCTGGCCATGCCCGGCTACGGCCGCCACGAGGTGGTCATTGAGAGCCCCGACCACGACGGCCACCTGGCCCGGATGTCCCTGGAGGAGCTGGGCGCGGTGGTCGAGACCTATCACCGCCGCTACGTCGAGCTGCTGAAGGAGCACGGCAACCTGATGGCCCTTATCTTCCGCAACCACGGCGTCAGGGCCGGCACCTCGCTCCGCCACCCCCACTCCCAGATCATTGTCACCGGGCTGGTGCCCCACCACGTCCGCTGGCGCGAGGCGCGGGCCCAGGACTACTTCGACCGCTGCGGCCGCTGCGTCTATTGCGACATTCTGGACTTCGAGATCCGGGACCGGAAGCGGGTCGTCTTCGAGAACGGCTCCTTCCTGGCCCTGGTCCCCTTCGCCGCCGAGGTGCCCTTCGAGGTCTGGATCATGCCGACCAAGCATCAAGCCTGCTTCGGCGACCTGGCCGACGGCGAGAAGGCCGACCTGGCCGCGGCCCTGAGCGACGTCCTGGGCCGTCTGGACAGCAAGCTCAACGATCCCGATTACAACTACATCATCAACACCGCGGCCCGCTACAAGGCCGGCGAGCCCCAACTGCACTGGTACCTCCAGATCAGGCCGCGCCTGGTCACGGCGGCCGGCTTCGAGATCGGTTCGGGCATCCACATCAACCCCAGCCTGCCCGAAGCTGACGCCGCCTTCCTGAAGGGCTGAGCCGGCCGGGATTCCTCAAGGCGCGGCGGACCTGAACCCATGGCTCTGGAAGGGAGCAAGGAGGCCGGGAAGAGTCAGAGAGGGCCCGTGGCCGGCCGCCCGGGCCAACCGTCCCGGCCGGCCCTGGTCAGCCTGGCCGACTACACCCGCATCCAGCGCACCGGCGGGATGCTCCTCATCGGCTGCGCCGCCCTGGCCCTGGTCTGGGCCAATTCACCCTGGTCGGCCTCTTACTTCCGCCTCTGGGAGACCGAGCTGGCCTTCGGCCTGGGCCGAAGGCTGGTCTCCCGGCCCCTGGACTGGTGGATCAACGAGGGCCTGATGGCCTTCTTTTTTTTCGTGGCCGGGCTGGAGATAAAGCGCCAGATTCTGGTCGGGGAGCTGTCCTCGCCCCGGGAGGGGGCCCTGCCCATCATCGCCGCCCTGGGCGGCATGATCTGCCCGGCCCTGATCTACGGCCTGATCAATCGGGGCGGGCCGGGCGGGCCTGGCTTCGGCATCCCCATGGCCACGGACATAGCCTTTGCGGTCTGCGTCCTGGGCCTGCTGGGCCGGCGCGCGCCGCCGGGTCTGGTCGCCTTCCTGACCGCCCTGGCCATTGTTGACGACATCGGGGCCATCGTCCTGGTGATCGTCTTTTACTCGGCCCAGGTCCAGCCGCCGGCCGTGCTCGCGGCCGGCCTGATCCTGGCCGGGCTTATCGCGGCCAACCGGCTGGGGGTCAGACCGCCCCTGGTCTACGGCCTCCTGGGCCTGGGTCTGTGGCTGGCCTTTTTGGCGGCCGGGGTTCACGCGACCATGGCCGGGGTGCTGGTCGCCCTGACCGTGCCGGCCAGGGCCCGGGTCAGGAAAGACCTTTTCGAGACCGGGGCCGAGTTCCTGGTTCACGAGTTCGCGGCCCAGGACAGGCCCGGCCAGGACGTGCTCGGCAACGTGGGCCAGGAGGAGACCCTGGAAGAGCTGATCAGCCTGGCCGAAGCGGCCGAGGCGCCGCTCCAGCGCCTGGAGCGCCACCTCAGCCCCAGGGTGAGCCTGATTCTGCTGCCCCTCTTCGCCCTAGCCAACGCCGGCCTGGCCCTGGGCGATCAATTTCCCCTGGCCCTGGGCAGCCCGGTCGGCCTGGGGGTCTTTCTGGGGCTCTGCCTGGGCAAGTCCTCAGGGGTGACTCTCTTCGCCTGGCTGGCCGTCCGCTCCGGCCTGGCCCGGCTGCCCAGGGCGGTCAACTGGCCGCACATCTACGGCGCGGCCTGGCTGGCGGCCATGGGATTCACCATGTCCCTGCTCATCACCGACCTGGCCTTCGAGACCGGGCCCCTGTCCGGCGCGGCCAAGATCGGGGTCTTCAGCGCGTCCACCCTGGGCGCGGCCGTGGGCCTGGTTGTCCTGGCGATCGCGGGCCGAAACAAGGGCCGACCGGCCTCTGGCCGGGCGGCCGCTTGACTGGATGATCCGGCCGGTCCGCTCAGGCGGGCGGGGCCGGGGCGATGATGGTCGTGCCCGGAGGCAGGGTGAAGACCCGGGCGCCCAGCTCCTGATCGAGCATGAACAGGCCGCCCTGGCCCTGGTCGATCAGCTTCAGCTTCTGGACGACCCCGTCGGCGCTGGACTCCTCCTCGACCTGTTCGGCCACGAACCACTGCAGGAAGTTGTTGGTGGCGTGGTCCTTCTCCTTGATGGCCAGGTTGACCAGGTCGTTGATCCGGCCGGTGACCATCTGTTCGTGGGCGTAGGCGGCCTCGAAGGCGGCCAGGGGCGAGGCCCACTCGGCCGGCGGACCCTCTATGGGCTTGAGGGTCACCCGGCCGCCCCGCTCGGCCACGTAGTTGTACATCTTCATGGCGTGCATGTACTCTTCCATGGTCTGGGCCTGCATCCAGGTGGCGAAGCCCGGCAGGTTGATGCTCTTGAAGTAGGCCGACATGGCCAGGTAGAGATAGCCCGAGTAGAGCTCGGCGTTGATCTGATCGTTGAGGGCCTTTTCGATCTTCTTGTTGAGCATTGCTTCCTCCATTCCGGCTCGTTCGAGCTCGGGTCCGGGTCCGTTCAGGCCCGGACCAGTTTCCGGGCCGCGCTCAGGGCGGCCTCGTAGTCGGGCTCCTGGGTCAGCTCCTTGACCAGCTCCAGGTAGCGGAGCACGCCCTTCCGGTCGACGACCAGGACCGCCCGGGCCAGGAGGCGCAGCTCCTTGATGAGCAGCCCGTAGGCCCGGCCGAAGGAGGCCTCCCGGTGATCGGACAGGGTGACGACCCGCTCCACCCCGGCCGCGCCGCACCAGCGCTTCTGGGCGAAGGGCAGGTCCATGCTCACGGTCAGGATGACCACGTCCGGGTCCAATGAGGCGGCCTCGCTGTTGAAGCGGCGGGTCTCCAGGTCGCAGACCGGGGTGTCCAGGGAGGGGACCGAGCAGATGATGACCACCTTGCCGGCGTAAGCCGAGAGCTTGACCGGCTGGAGGTCGTTGTTCAGGACTTCGAACTCCGGGGCTTTGGCCCCGACTTGGGGCCGCGGGCCGACCAGGGTCAGGGGGTTGCCCTTCATGGTCACGCCGCCGCTCTTCTCTTTCATCCGACTCTCCTCCTTTTCCCCCGGCCGGATTCGGGCCGGGAGCTGCGGGCCTTTGGGCAATTACGATCAGGGGAGTGAGGCCGTTTCTTCCGGCCGATCCGTTGAAAATCTAGGACCGCCCCCCCGGGGTGTCAAGGCCGGGAGAGGTCAAATCTTCTGGAACGGACCCAGGGGCAGGAGCCGGTTGAGGCCGATGGCCTGGGGCCCGACCCGGGCCTCCAGGGCGAGCACGGCCACGCCCCGGTCCAGGGCCTGGTCAAAGAGGCGGGTGTAAGTCGGATCGATGTCCCTGGCCGGGGCAAAGGAACCGGCGTCGGAGCGCTGGACCAGGTAGATCTGGGCCGCCTCGAAGCCCTGGGCCTTGAGGCGGATCAGCTCCTCCAGGTGCTTGGTCCCCCGGGACGTGACCGCGTCCGGGAAGTGGGCCTGGCCGCTCCGGACCAGGGTCACGTTCTTGACCTCGACGAAGAGGGGGCCCCAAGGCCTTTCCACGACCAGGTCCAGCCGGGTGCCGGGGCCGGTCCTGACCTCGCGCCGGACGGCCGTGGCTCCCTCGAAGAGCTCCAGGGCCCGACGCTCCGCGGCCAGGCCGACCAGCCGGTTGGGGGTCAGGGTGTTGACGCCCACCCAGCCGGCGGCGCTGAGGCGGATCATCTCCCAGGTGAACCTGGTCCGGCGCCCGGGCGAGGCGGCCGGCGAGAGCAGGACCGGCGCGTCCTCCTCCAGGCAGCCCAGCATCGAGCCGGAGTTGGGGCAGTGGGCCGTGACCGGTCGGCCGTCGTCCAGGATCACGTCGGCCAGGAAGCGCTGGCGGCGGCGGAGCAGCCGGCCGGGGATCAGGGGCCAGGGGAAGTCTATGCGGACATCGCCGAGGCTGCTTTGACCGGTCATGGGAGGCCAATATAGGGCCCCGGCCGGGCCGGGTCAACGCGGTTGACCTCGGGCTGGCCGAGGCCCTAAGATCGAGGCTGGAGCCAGCCGGAGGAGGAGAATGAGTTTTCAGACCAGCCAGCCGGTCGAGCGGCCCCTGTTCCGGGAAGAGCAGTTCTTTGACCAGTGGTGGATCAAGGCCGTCATCGTCGTCCTCTGGCTGGTCTGGCTGTCCACGGTCGGCCGGGACCTCTACGCCGAGTTCCGGCCGGGCCGGCTGGATGGCGGCCAGCCCAAGCCCCTGCTCGGCCTGATCCTGGCCGGGCTGCCCTCCCTGGCCGTTCTGAGCGCGGCCACCTGGGCCCTGCTCCGGGTCAGGCTGATCCTCACCCTGGACCGGGCCAGCCTGCACATCAGGTTCTATCCCCTGCGGCCGAGGATCATTCGCCTGGACCAGATCGCCGCCTGGCAGTCCGTGGTCTACTCGCCCCTGAGGGACTGCGGCGGCTGGGGCTTTCGTTACGATCGGCGCCACAAGAGGCGGGTCTACAACGTCAAGGGCAACCTGGGTCTGGAGCTGGTCCTGGCCGACGGGGCCAAGCTCCTCCTGGGCTCCCAGCGGCCCGGGGAGCTGGCCGAGGCCCTGGCCCTGGCCAAGGGAAGGGCCTGAAAAAGTCCTGTCCCGGGCTTGTTGACACCCCCCGGACCGTCTGGTAGATCAGGATTCGACGGAAGTGGATAGCTCGCTGGTGGGGCTCCCGGACTTCAAATCCGGTGAGGGGCGTGAAGAGCGTCCCTGGCGGGTTCGATTCCCGTGCACTTCCGCCAGAAATGATTTCAAAGGGTTAGGCCTCTTGACCTAGCCCTTAACCAGTCTCAGCCTGGGCTCTTTCCGCCGTTTTGCGTGTGAATTTGCGTGTGAATCTGCGTGGGACTCCGCTTGAGAATGCTGATTGGCCCTATCGAATACGGCCATGGCCGCGCGCTCGGCGTCTCCAGTGCTGTGTAAGTAGATCTCCGTTGTGGTGCGGTTCTCGTGGCCAAGTACGCGCTGGATAACGCCAATCGGAACGCCTTGGCTGTCTAGGAGCGAGGCTCCGGCGTGTCTCAGGCCGTGGAAACCAAAAGGCCTCACCCCAGCTAAGGCGCACAGATTGCGCAATAGATGATGTCGTGTCCGGTAAGGGCCTTCCACCCAACAGCCATTCTTATGGCTCCAGTAACGATGCCAGAAGACCCAGGGCTTACTTTCGTCCCTTAGCCGGTAGCGGCGGCTCAGTATCTCAAAAAGCTGCTGAGTCATAGGTATCACCCGAGGGGTGAGATGGCCGCCCCGCTTTTTCCGGGTGTACATGGTCACGGTCCGCGCCCCGAAGTCCACATCATCCCAGGCCAGGCGGTTGATCTCGCTAATTCTGCCCATGGTGTCCCTAACAGTACAGAGGTAGTCCTGGGCCTCAGGGTCCGCTGCCGCTATGATCTTGGCAATGTCATCCATGGGCGGCACATACTTGACCCTTTTCTCCACTGGCAGGAACTCCATCCCTTGGGTAGGGTTGTTGATGATGAGGTGCTTCTTCAAGCCGAAGTTGAATGTCGTCCTGAGGTAGCGAAGCTCCTTGTTGGCGGTGTAGGCTGAGACCCTGCTCCTTTCAAGGACGTGTTTCTCAATCATGTCCGGCCTGATATGGACGCATCGGAGTTGGCCCCACTTCTTGGCCCATCTCCGGGCCATGTAAACATACTCCTCGTAGTGCCGCGCTGAGTTATAAGCCTTGACATGGTCCAACCGCCTGTTAACCAGCTCCAAGAAGACCGTGTCGGTCGGGATGGCCTGAAGGCTGCTTTCCTCTCCTGCCCTGCTTAGCTCCTCCTTTCTGCGGGCCTCTGCCTGCTTGGCCTCGCTCTTGGTCTTGAAGTGGCCGCTCGTGTACCTTTTTCCGCCGTGGACGAAGTCGAACCTCCATCCCCGGCCCCTGGTGAAATATGCGCTCATAGATGTCCTCCCTGCTGGGAAACAGCAGGACACCCCTGAGCTTCCTAGCGCCCAGCAACTCCTTGTTCTTGTAGACCCAGCTAAGGCTGACATGGAGATACCGGGCAACCTCCTCAGGGGTGAGTATGTCAGGAGCGGGGCTCAAGGGTCAAGGTCCCTCCGGGATGCTGCTCACCGTGTCTCTATTAATCTGAGTTTCGGCCAAAAGATTCGGGCAAATCGGGGTATGGGGCTGGATAGGGGGCTGGCAGCGGCTGGTGATTCAGCGATCGAGCGGGTTCACCCCCTTCTCCTGAGGCCAGCCCATTGGCGCCATGGCCTAATCGGTCCCTCCCATGTCCTCGGCCTCCTCTTTCGGCCGCCAGGCGCAGGAGTCCCCCTTGAAGTGTTGGCAGCTCTGGCACTCGGCCCTGGCCACGGGCTCATTAGTCCTCGGGCAGACCTTAAAATCCTTCTCCTGTTCCTTCTTGGCTGGCCCAGCTGGATTTGGCCTCACGCCCGCTGAGCCTCTTGGCCTCCAGGCATTGACCGGCGGGTGATGCTCGACCTTGAAGCCCTCTTTCCGTGAGGATGGCTTGCCCATGGCTGGAGCAGGTGCCCTGACGTCTATGCCTGGGTTTGGCTGCCTTGGAGCCTCCTTGAAGAGTCCATCCTGGAAGCCATCCGGGCCAGGGAGCCCATAATTGGGTGTCTGCCCATCTTCTCCTGAGAATAGCCCGTCACCTTCAGGCATAGGCCCGTTCGGGTGGGACTCCATGGACTGCTCCAGCTCGTCCAGCAGGTCCATTGGCTGGGACGACGGCCCGCTATCTTTAAGAACCGAGGCCTCCACCAGATCCAGGAAGTCATGGCCAATCTCGGGTCCACGAGGAACCGGCGATGCCGGGTCGTGCTCATGGAGGCCGCCAAGGGGGTCCCCCGGACCCGGCCGGAAAGGGTCAAGGGATTCCTCGAAGGGGTCCAGGAGGTCTTCCAGGGGCTCTTGGTCAACCGAGCCATTCCCTGGATCAAAGGGATCGCTCATGAGGCGAACTCCTTCAGCTGGCCAAAGGAGACCCTATCCCGGAGCTCGGGCTCGATCTCCCTCCCGGCCGCCCTCCTGGCCCTGGACAGGGCCGCGGCGTTGGGGCAGACCACGACCGTCCGGGTGAACCCGGCCAGGGCGTTGCGGCGGATGTTCTCGAGGAGGTGGGAGTTGGTGCTCTCGAACTCGTAGGCGGTTACGCTTCCGTCGGCTTCGAGGCCGGCCACGTCGGCCGCCTTGGTCGCCACCGGGCTGCTCAGGGCGTACTCGTACCTGACCACCACCCCCTTGCGTTC
>ENA-OSEO01001526-OSEO01001526.1-sediment-metagenome-genome-assembly--contig:-NODE-1526-length-41012-cov-5.850812_pt1 | contig 41012 bp, 40 predicted proteins | sample MGYA00237883_ERZ534232 | MGnify/ENA metagenome assembly ERZ534232 | reverse complement strand
CTCCTTGCGCCAGCGCCGCAATAAAGCCCGACGAACTTTACGCTTCAACCCGTGCAACTCCGCCTTTTTTAAAACTTCACAAAATCCGTCATCGGCTTCAAGCTTCCTGATGTCTTCAACGCAGTCCCCACCAGCCAGGTTCAAAAGTATCAGCGACAGAACCATCTGGCTGTCGGTCCACCCCTGACTGCCTGCTCATATCTTTAAATGCTTTTGGATTGATTTGCTTAAACCAATCACCTCGGCCAAATCAAGATAGGTCGGCAAGCCTGCTAACGCTGTCATACCGGTTGTTTTTTTCTCAGCTTCATACTTGAATGGAAGAACACCTTGTGCCATAATCGTTTCACCTCGTTGATGATACGTTTTTTGTCTAAAATTAACCTATCACCCTGATTCTTCAGGATCAACGAGGGTTTTTATTTTTTTGACGGTGAATCAGGGGGGGCCCTAACTCATACCGCTCAAGGCGGCCCACCCAATAACGCCCAAGAAACAAATTTTAAACGGATCGGGTATAAACCAAGTGTTTTTGGAGGAAAAAGATGGGGTGGCCCAAGGGAAGACCACCCCGTCATGAGGAAAAGAACGGAGCCACTGGGTGATTGCGTGACTCTGGGAATATATTAGACACAACAAAGTCTGTTGTCAACACAAAAAGTGTCACATTGTGATATTAATTGCAGGGGCTCTGTTAAGCCCATGCAACCCTGCCATATAATTTCAAATAGAAATGAACCGTTCAAAGCAGCCTTCTACCGGTTTATGGGCCGCCACTCCTCCGACAGGATCTTCCATTCGCCATCGTTTTGAATTAGATAGATTATTTTTTCACCCGTATCTGAGTGCTGCGAATCCCGGTAATACTGGATGAAGCTTGCGCTGGCATGATTGTCCTCAACGGTAACCCACAAGTCGCTTACTTTCAGGGAAATGGCCCCGGGTCTTTTAAAAACCTGGGTCTTGCGGTCTTGCCAGCCTTTGTAGTCTAAATTTCCTGAGCGAAAAGCGTGGCTGTAATACGACAGGTACCGGTCGATGTTTTTTTCCCGCCAGCTGTCCGCCCAGTCCATAATAAGCGTTCTGACGGTATTGATGGTTTCGATATTTTTATTTTTCCAATTTGAATCGATCTCCCCGGCCGTTGTCTGAAAGTCGTTAACACCTGGGACCAGAGACAATGTTCCCGCATCTATCAGGGCCGCAGCCAGCAGCAATGAAGCTAAAATTCTGGTCATTAATAACTCCTTTATACAACTTTTAATGCTATTTTACTTTGACAGGTACGCTTTAACTCAATAATCATCGCGTCGTATTCGGATTATCAATCCTCTTGTCATTTCTCTTTTAATCTATTTTAACCGTCTTAATCTGGCAACATTTTTTTAACTACCGCAAAGAATAAGCCGTCCTTTACCCGATCTTGACAGATGAAATCTGCTGGTTCCTGACAGTCGATTCTGACAAAGAAACATGGTTTGAAAATGCCAAGGCTTTTTTGGAAAAAGGAACGCATAATATAATGAAACACCGCCTGGGGCCGACAAGATCTTTGATTCCTTGGGAAAGTGCTTCTACAAGTTCGTGGGAATAAATTTTTGGATTTTTGTTTTGCATGGAATCGCGGACGTTTTCCATGAGTGAAACGATCTCTTTGCTTATGTTCAAGGTATAAACGGCAGTTTCCTCTACGGCCGTAAGAAGCATGGGGGTCAGAAGCATGGGGGTCAGACCTAAAGCATGGGGGTCAGACCTACACAATTAACAAAATAAAATTTTCCTATATTCTTTTCTGGATTTTTTCGAAATTTTTATCCTTTTCAGCTTTCAAGCCCACCCTTTTGCTTGCCTGAGTGACCCCAAAGAGCCCCATGCAGAATCGGCTTCTGATTTCTCTTAATTTTTGATCACTGTATCGGTGACAAAATACAATTTGACCTGTCGTGCCAGCTTTCCATTAAAATACAGGTTTGTGTTCTTTTCCCAGGGGAATAACGTGGTAAAATGCAGCAGGGTATCGGATTCGTAGCGGCCTGGACATAATCCGGTTCTAACTCCAGCTAATTTCGGTTCATTATCAGCTTCATATTTTTGTCACCCGCCCATGTGAATTTCCAAACACAGGCAACATTGTCAAATGTGTAGGCTTGACCCCAAAGTCTTTGTGTAGGACTGACCCCAAAGTCTTTGAAAGTCTTTGCAAAGTCTTCACAGGAGCGGATCGGCGCGGAGGCCCATCCCTACATCACCCGATCCAAATCAGTGATGGGGGCTTATGGCGATTAGCCACTTCCACAACGGAACAAACCGGACCTTTCCCTGGACACCGTACCAAGTGACATCTTCATCGCCTTCCTCTGCCAGTGTGAGAATCAGCAAGTTGTCGCATTTGAGTGCAGCAGACGCCTTCAGGAGTGCTCGGATCTCACGTGCCCTGGTTTTCGGATCGTTTGCTTCGACGCATGCCTGGATAAGTTGGGTGACCCTGGTTCCTTCCTTGACCACAAAATCCACCTCTTCCATTTGTGCACCTTGCCAGTAGAAGCACTCCAGGGCGCCTTCAATTTCCAGTTTTCGTAAGGCGATGGCGACGATATTCTCATAAAGCCTGCCCAAGTTGGAGCTGAATTGAAACGAGGCAGCAGTGATCAGGCCATTATCCGTGCAATATATCTTGCGGTTTGAGCGGGTCTGCTCGCGAACCTTAAACGAGAACCTTTGGAGAGGAAAAAACAGAAAGGCTTCGTTTAGATAGCGAAGATATTTCTCGACTGTATGGGCGCTTTGTAACCGGGTCACTTGGACCAGGGTATTGAGTGAGTACTTTTGCGCTACATTCGCCATGAGGTAGGCCGACAAATCTTCAAGGCCTTTTGGGGCCCTGATCCGGTGCCGGACGACAATATCCTTGTATAAAATTGACCGTAGCAGTGTCGTTAAATATTCTCGATGGGGGATATCCTTGAGCAGAGGCTCAGGATATCCGCCCATTTCAACGTAAGTGCGAAACGCTTCGGACTTCTCCTGCTCGGTCAATTCACGGTTCATAGAACTAAGGTATTCTGCGAAGGTGAACGGAAACAAAACGATAGGCATATGACGCCCGGTAAGGTGCGTTGCCAGCTCCGCACTCAAAAGGTGAGCGTTGCTTCCGGTAACGGTCAGTTGATAGCCTTGGCGTTGCAGGCGGTTGACCAGCAGTTCCCAACGCGGCATGTTCTGTACCTCGTCGAGGAGGAGATGTTTAGGGTGATTGTATAGTTCATCGAGAGCCGCGATGACCGCATCGTAATCTTCAATCTCACTGAGCCTTTCATCGTCAAAGTTCACATAACCGAAAGGCCCCAAGCTTTGAACCAGGTGCATGGCGAAAAAAGACTTGCCGGCGCGTCTCGGGCCAAGGATTACTTTGATGAGATCATGGGCCGCACGAGCGAGGTCGAACTTCCGTTTAATATACCGTTCTTTAAGGCGCTGCTCGATCTCCCGTTTTTGCAGAAGAAGGACATCCCTCATCATTTTAGCCTCCACAAGGCATCTAAAAATTCAGAATGCACAAAACTTTAAACTTTTGTGCATTATACATGTTCAATTTGGGAATATCAACCTAAAAAGGATGAACATATATAAAACCGAAGGCCAAAACCGCAGCAGCGAAAACGGCGTCTATCTTTTGCGATGGTACCCGGTCGAAGGCAACCCTGCCGTCAATCAGTGAAGAGAGATCGTCCGGTCGCGCGCTGATGTGGCTGGGCAGCGGCGTGCGCGGGTCAGGCGGCCATGTTCCCCCACAAACCCTCCTTCCCGCCGGAGCCCTAGCGGCCCGTAGGTTTGGCGCCTACAATGGCTGCTATACGGTATGCAAATACTTTCGGGTGGGTGGTGATGCGGACCACGCTGCTGAGTACTTGCGGAGCCATACCGTAATCGAAGCAGCATGGAAACATGAAACATACCTGGAATCCCGCGCGGGCACAATTTCAAGCGCAATCGTCGAATTCAAAGAAAAAAGGGCTAACCAGTGTGGTGGCTAACCCCTTGAGATAAAAGATAAATTTTGATATGCCGAGGGACAGAATCGAACTGCCGACACGCGGATTTTCAGTCCGCTGCTCTACCGACTGAGCTACCTCGGCACAAACCGGTATCCTTTAACGTAGAAAAGGATTGTTAATAAAAGCCCTTGTCTTTGTCAAGATTTTTTTAGCCCAAATCACCAAAAAGGTACTGAATGAGGGTGCAGGCGGTCACTGTCGCCGTTTCCGCCTTTAAAATTCGGGGGCCAAGGGAGATGCTCTGAAACCCGCAGGCCACGGCCTGCTGGACTTCCGGTGAGGAAAATCCGCCCTCGGGACCCAGAATCAGAAAGATACTCCGGACGATCCTGCCCGGTTGCAGCGGTTCAACCAATGAATGCAGCGACCGGGTTTCACTTTCCCAGAAAATAATTTTCAAATCACTGGTGTAAGCCGCTTCCAAAACCGCTCTAAAAGTATGCAGCGGACCGATTTGCGGCATGCGTCCCCGCCGGCATTGCTTCAGGGACTCCCGGGCAATTTTCTGCCAGCGCAGCCGACGGCCCTCGAAACGCTTATCATCCGGCTTGGAAATGGACCTTTCTGAAATAAATGGAACCCAGGCCGCAATCCCCAGTTCGGTCAGTTGCCGGACCAGCGTATCCATTTTATTGTCTTTTAAATAGGCCTGGGCCGCCGTGATATAAGCCGGCGATTCGTTCGTCAAGGGGAACTTGCCGATCAAATCGACCTTTACCTGTTTGGGTAACATAACGGTGATTCTGGCCGGATAGACAACGCCGGTTCCGTCAAAAAGCTCTATTTCATCTCCGGGTTTGAGCCGCAACACGGTTTTGATGTGCCGGGCGTCAGGACCCGAAATGAGGGCTGTTGAACCGGTCAGATTAACTGTTTCAACAAAAAACCGTCGCATTTTTGGGAAAACCTCAATGCCTATCGGCGAAGCCGTGTATCCTTCCGGCCGTATTTTAACGTCGTGAACTAAACCTTAACGTTGCATAAACAACATATCAAAGAGTTGCGAATCGTGCGATATGCTAAGGTAAAGTGTTTATGTTTTAATGTCAACCGAACAATCAGAAGTCGGATAGTCCGGCGGGTTGTTCCGCGCCGGTCCCATTTATGCAAAAATCATATTCTGTCTTGATGCATTGACACAAAAGGGTTTAGAAGTTAAGTTGCACTTAAAAATTCTTGACATTTCACTTCCACCGGTAGATTTAAAAGTCGGAACCGGTTGGAAAAAGATTAGGCACTTCAATGAAAGGAATTTAGATGAAATTAGACAGTAATCTCTGTACCGGCTGTAAAATTTGTTTTCAGGAATGTTCCGTCCATGCCATCGAAATGGAAAATGACCTGCCCCGGTTTGGAAAAAACTGTGTCCGTTGCGGACTGTGCATAACGATCTGCCCGGTGAACGCCATTTCGCTTCCAAAAGAGGAACGGCCCAGCGAAATCCGCTGTGATCACTGCCCGGTGGGATGTCAGATACCCGTCGGATATTTGGGCGCCTGTCAGCGTTACCGCAACGATCAGAACACGCTCAAACCCGCCCGCCCTCTGGTTCTGCCCCGCCCCAGTGCGCTTAAGGATCGCTATCGACAAACCCTGATCAGTCAACCGCTGATCACGGCCATCGGCGCCGGCGGCACCTATCCGGACTATATTCCGGCGCCGCTTGCCGCCCAAAAAAAAGTAAACGACGTGGATGTCGTCACCGTAGTCAGCGAATCCCCCCTGACGTATTCCAGCATCATGGTAAAAATCGATACCGACCGGTTTATCGGAAATGAAACGGCAACCGTAAAATACCGCGGGACCAGCGTCGGCCATATCACCACCGAACAATACGGCTCTAAAATGATCAGCATCGGCGGCATCAACATCATGAAAACCAAAAGTCGTTTAAAAACCACCCGGCTCATTGTCGGGATCGCCAACGGCGAACCTTTCACACTTAAGGTTCAAAACGGCGCCAGGCTTGAGCTCCGGGTGGGGCATCCCCCCCTTATCGACAAAATTGCTGCCGACGCCATGAAAATCGCCTGCGGCGCCGGCATGATGGGTATCTTCGGTTTGAAATTAAAAGACCTGGCGGATGAAATCATTATCCTGGATTCAGACATTACCGGTCTATTTTCTGAAAGTCATGTGGGCCATGTCCTGGGTTTTAAGCCATGCGGGATTACGCCCCCCGGCAGATATTCAACACCGGGTCGCTATTTTGGCGATACCGGCGACGGTTGGGGGGGGACGAATATTACGGATCCACTTCAGGCCTTCAGTGTAAATGATCCGGATAAAATATGGAACGGCATGAAAGTGCTGATTCTGGAAGTCACCGGCCAGCAGGCCGCGCTGCTGCAGGCCGATCAAAACAAACAGTTTCATCCGCTTCCCCTTCCTGCGGCTGTAGAAGAAATCAAAGATCTGATACAGAAAAACAAGGAAAACTCTCTTACTTCTGCTGTTTATATGGGCGGCTGCGGCGGCAGTGCCCGCGCCGGAATCACTACCAATCCCATTAAGCTGAACCGGGCGGTCCACAACGGTGAGGTCCGTCTGAGCGTCGGCGGTGTTCCAGCGTATGTCATGCCGGGGGGCGGTATTAATTTTCTTGTGGATGTCGCTAAAATGCGATGGCGCCCCTTTTCCTGGACCCCCTCGCCGGCAGTCGTCGTTCCATTAGAATACACCATGGAGAAAGAAACTTATTTTCGTTTGGGCGGTCATAAGCAAAATTTGACAACGCTTGATGATATTCTGAAAAAACGCGAAACCAGAACATGGAATGAAAGTGAGGCATGCGGTGACATCGGTACTCATTTATAATATCGGCATATTAATTAGCGGCGACATTAAAAACCCCATCAGTCCGGCTGATTCGATTTATATTGAAGACGGCCTTTTCAGGGAAATCGGGACGGATCGGACAGAGGCCGATACCATCATCAATGCGCAAAAAAACATGGTCATCCCCGGACTGATTGATTCGCATGTCCATCTTTCTTTCGGAGACTTTACACCGGTTCAAAATGCAACCAATTGGATCAGCAATTATTTGCATGGCGGCACCACCTGCATGGTGTCGGCCGGGGAACTTCATCTGCCCGGCCTTCCCATCGACGACCCGGACCCGGTTGTTTTCAAATCGTTGGCCATTGTCACCCGGGCCTGTTATGACCACTACCGGCCCGGAGGTGTAAAAGTGGAGGCCGGAACGCTGCTGCTGGTTCCGGGGTTAACGGAATCCGACTTTGAGGCCGTTGCAGCTGCCGGCAGCAAATGCGTCAAATTCATCTTTTACCCTTACGGTGACAATCCTGAAGAAACCGCCAATTACACACGCTGGGCCCGTCAAAAAAATTTAAAGATCAAAATTCATGCCGGCGGCGTCTCCCGTTCCGGTGTCAGTCGTGCGGCCGATGCAAAAGTTATTTTACAGATTCAGCCGAACATTGTCGGTCATATAACCGGCGGGCCCATCCCGCTAACCATGAATGATATGGAAACCGTTGTCAGAGAGACGGACGCTTATCTTGAAATCGTGTATAACGGCAATACCACTTACACGAACAAGCTTTTGCAACTGGCATCCAAACGGAAAGAACTTGGCCGGGTAATTTTAGGAACCGATACCCCCAGCGGCGCCGGTGTGACCCCGCGGGGAATGCTGCGTATCCTGGCGGTGGCGGCTGCAGCCGACGGGGTAAAGCCGGAAGAGGCCGTTTGCATGGCCACGGGCGGACCGGCGCTGGCTCACAACCTGGACTCCGGTTTTATCCAAATCGACAAACCGGCCGACTTGGTCATTCTCGGTAAAATTCAGGGTTCGCCCGGGGAAACCCCGTTAGCGGCGCTTAAAGATGGAAACCTGCTGGGAATTTCAATGGCGCTGATTGACGGCCGAATCGTCATCCGAAACCGCAGCCAGCAGACGCCGCCGCCGGAGATCAGCGCGACGGTCGAATCCGAAAAGATTAAAAACTGAACCGGTACGTTGCGGATTTATCAACACCTTTGTAACAGGTTGTCCGAATTGCCTAAGGGATATCACATCATCGCACCGGACAGTGTCCTGGTTGACTATGGGCCGGTTCACATGACGATTTCAGCCCGGCGGGACGGTCTCCCGGCTGAAGACCCGGCTGTGGCCGGCGCAAAAGCAGCGCTGCGATTACTGCAGGTTCTCTCAGAATATCTGGAATTTGCACGGAAATCGATAGATCAGCTAAATCTAATCCGTCTGCCGCATATTCCCCAGGTGCTGCAGCGCATGATACATGCGGTAGCACGGCTAAACCAGAATGACTTCACCCCCATGGCGGCTGTGGCCGGTGCATTTTCAGACATGGTAAAAGAAAAAGTGATTTCCGAAGGCGCCGACAGAGTCATTGTCAATAACGGCGGTGACATCGCCTTCTGCTGCGGCCGGGGCAACCCGCCTGTCCGGATCGGAATGGTGGCGGATCTGGTCCGCGGGATTGTAACGCATGTGGTCGAGATGCCCGACAGCCGCTCTTTTTCCCATATTGAAGGGGTGGCTACCAGCGGTTTCGGCGGGCGCAGTCTGACAAAGGGGATTGCTTCGGCAGTTACGTGTTTTGCCCAAAGCAGTGCCTTGGCCGATGCCGCCGCCACTGCCATCGCCAATGCGGCAACCTGTGACCATCCCAACATCGAACGCTGCCCGGCAGAAAAGTTAGACGCGTTAACCGACATCCCGGGGCATTGGGTCACCTGCCGTATCGGCGAGTTAAGCCCGTCTGCGATTTCCCGGGCGATGTCAAGCGGCATCGAACGCGCCCGGCAACTTTACGACCGGGAAATCATTGACGCAGCAATTATTTTTATACAAAACCGGGCCGGTTTCTGGCCGTCTAAATTTAGTAGCTTCGTCCGGGCTTGCTGATGCGAAGTGCAGTTTCCGTCAGACACCCGCGGACCGAGCATAAAGCTGCCGGCAATCGCATTTCACAGCAGTTATTTCAACCATACAGGGAGAGCTATGATGACAGACAAACCCGCCAAACGAATCGGCATTATCGGCTATGGTCAAATCGGTGCATCCATTTATGAACAGGTTCAGCAGTCTCAAGAACTCCACCTCGACGTCGTCTTTATTTTTGAAGCTGATCCGAAAAAAAGAAAATTGATACCGGCCTCACTCGCAATTGACTCTATGGATCATGCAGCTGATTTTAAACCCGACCTGGTTATTGAAGCCGCCCATCCAAAAGCAGTCGGCCAGTTTGCCGAAAAGGTACTACAATACACGGATCTGATGATCATGTCGGTTTCTGCGCTGGTGGATGCCGCTCTTGAAGCAAATATTCGCAGTGTCTGCCGTCAGAACGGAACACACCTGTATATTCCCCATGGGGCCACTTTGGGTCTTGACGGCCTGAAAGACGGCATTTCCATCTGGGAAGACGTCACCATCACAATGAAAAAAAATCCAATGAATCTCAATTTTGATGCGGTACCGGATATTCGGCCGCAAGACATCTCTTCTGAAACCATTCTCTACGACGGCCCCACCCGCGGCGTACTCCCCCTTTACCCTAAAAACGTGAACTCCCATGCGACCCTGGCCATGGCAACGCTCGGAATGGACCGAACGCACTCGGTCCTGGTAGCGGATCCCGCCCTGGACCTATCCGTTATTGAAATCGACGCTGTTGGCGCCGGAACTCGTATTCACATCCAAAGGAGCAATCCCATTAAAGGTGTCACCGGCAAATTAACCATTCTTTCGGTGATGGAAAGTGTCAAAAATATTCTGGGTGGCCAGGAAATCATACGGATCTGCTAGAGACAAAACCAGCTTTTGCTATCGATAAACCGCAGCCTTTTTATGGGCACTGCCTTTTATCACAACCTGTTTCCTTGCTTTTACCGATGGTTTTTTTAACTTAACATATTTATTTAATTAAACATACCATTCAGGCAAAATCCTTGACACATCCCGCCCCATATGATAGATGGTATTTAATTTTGGAGACACAAATTTTCCCTGACAGCAGGTAATTCCTGTTTGGAAAAGGAGATGGCTGCAATGACGGCAGAAAGAGAACTTTTCAAAGAAGAAATCATCGAACTGACGAATGAGATCAAAGCTGCTCCGCAAAACGATGAAGAAATTATTGAGCTTATGGATGAAGTTGTAAAACCCGGTTTGTTAAGCCCGGCGAATGTTGCCGAACGTGCGTCCAAAAATGAACCGGACGTTTCTGTTGTCTCTGAAATAGGCGCTGATTCAGAAGAAACAAGTGGTTCTGAGCCGGCCTCGGCAGCCTTTTTAAATGGAGAGATTAAGATCGGCGATGATGATATCGACGATGAACTCACTATTGATGAGGATGAACAGGATGACTTTGTGAACTCGATGGGAATGGAATTGGAAACTGACTCCGCCAGCAGTCAGCTCCCGGAAGAAAACGAATCCATTCCCGAATCTGATTTGACTGAAACCGTCCCCATCGGCGCCGACACCATATCTTCTGATCAGATTGAAGCTGCCATTGAGCGTATTATTATGAAAATTCTCCCTGAAAAAATAGACAGCATCCTTTCCGCCGCCATTGAAAAGACGCTGGCCAGGGAAATTAATAAGATTAAAGGTCTTCTTCTTGAAGATGCATCCGATGACAATCTGTAACGCCTGAATAGCGGTAATTATTTTCTGATAAATTCAATCCATCACAGTATCGGACCGTTGAAAGATGCTCCACATGACACCCGGGGATGTTCCTTAATCCCCATTTTTAATTTTTATCGGACGTTTTAAAATAGACTCTATCTATGAGCTCTATCTAAGAGGAATAATATCTTATGAGTCAAAGCCCAATCGAAAAAAGTTATAACCCCGTTGACGTTGAAAAACGCTGGTATGAATTCTGGGAAAAGGAACAGGTTTTTGCGGCACGGGAGGAAGACAACCGGTCTTCCTACTCCATTGTCATCCCCCCGCCGAACGTAACCGGTGTCCTTCACATGGGTCACGCCCTGAACGTGACCCTGCAGGATATTCTCTGCCGTTACCGAAAATTAAGCGGCGACAATGTACTCTGGATGCCGGGAACGGATCATGCCGGAATCGCCACCCAGAATGTCGTTGAGAAGAAGCTCGCTGCTGAAGGCCAGGACCGGCACCAGCTCGGCAGGGAAAAATTTATCGAAGCGGTCTGGAAATGGCGCCAAAAATACGGCAGTGCGATCATCAATCAATTAAAGAGACTCGGCGCATCCTGCGACTGGCAGCGGGAACGCTTTACCATGGATGAAGGTCTTTCCCGGGCGGTTCGCAAAGTTTTTGTAGAGCTTTATCAGGAAGGTCTGATTTATCAGGGCAACTACATCATCAACTGGTGCCCCCGCTGCCACACGGCGCTTGCCGATTTGGAAGTCGAACATGAAGAACATGACGGCAACCTGTATCATATCCGCTACCCTTTTACCGACGGTTCCGACGCACTGGTCGTGGCGACCACCCGCCCCGAGACAATGCTGGGGGATACGGCTGTGGCCGTCAACCCGGAAGACGAAAGATACCGACAGATTAAAGCCGGCACGGTAATTCTGCCATTGATGAAACGTGAGATTCCCATCATTAAAGACAGCTTTGTCGATATGTCCTTTGGAACCGGCGCTCTCAAAGTGACCCCGGCTCATGATCCCAACGATTTTGAAATCGGCAACCGCCATTCCCTGCAGCGCATCAAAGTCATCGGTGACGACGGCAGGATGACAGCCGATGCCGGGCGCTTCGCCGGGCTGGACCGGTCTAAGTGCCGGGAGGCGGTGATTGATGCACTTAAAAAAGAAGGGCTCCTTTTAAAAATAGAACCCCACAAACACAATGTCGGGCACTGTTACCGCTGTAAAACCATTGTTGAGCCAAACTTGTCTCTGCAGTGGTTTATCAGCACCAAGCCGCTGGCCGAAAAAGCCATCGCTGCAGTTGAAAAGGGTGAGACCCGTATTATTCCGGACACCTGGACGCACACCTATTTTGACTGGCTGACCAACATACGCGACTGGTGCATTTCCCGCCAGATCTGGTGGGGGCACCAGATTCCGGCATGGACCTGCGCTGCCTGCAATGCCGTCATCGTCGCCATGGATACCCCCGAAACGTGCCCCACCTGCGGCAAAAACAGACTGGTTCAGGAAACGGATGTCTTAGACACTTGGTTCAGCTCCGCCCTCTGGCCGTTTTCCACCATGGGCTGGCCCGATGATACGCCATTATTAAAAAAGTTTTACCCCACTTCGGTACTGGTTACCGGGTTTGATATTCTATTTTTCTGGGTTGCCCGTATGATGATGATGGGAATCCATTTCATGAAGGATGTTCCCTTTAAAGACGTCTATGTGCATGCGCTCGTCCGTGACGAAGAAGGTAAGAAGATGAGCAAGTCAAAAGGAAACGTTATTGACCCGCTTGAAATTATCGACCGTTACGGCACCGATGCCTTCCGGTTTACGCTAGCGGCTTTCGCGGCTCAGGGTAGAGATATCAAGATGTCGGAAAAGCGGGTGGAAGGCTACCGTCATTTCATCAACAAATTATGGAATGCGGCCCGGTTTTGTCTGATGCACATTCAGAAGGGATATCCCCGAATCGACCGCCTCCATCTGTCGTTGCCGGACCGCTGGATTTTATCCCGGCTCCGGCGGGTTACGGCTTCAGTCGCCGAAGCGCTTAACGGTTATCGGTTCAATGATGCCGCCGGCGAGCTCTATCAATTCGTCTGGCATGAATTCTGCGACTGGTATCTGGAAGCCATCAAGCCAGCCCTTTACGACCCAAAGTACACGGGGAATAAAGAAACAACCGTTGCCGCGATGTGGCATGTCATGCATCACACCCTCATCTTGCTGCACCCCTTTATTCCTTTTGTAACGGAAGAAATTTGGCATAAGTTGCCGGGTACCGATGGTTCCATCCAAAAGGCGTCTTTTCCTATAGCGGATACAGCAACTCCTCTCCATGCCCCTGATTTAGAAGCCGAATCGGCAATGACGCTGGTCATGAACCTCATCACCGGAATCAGAAACATCCGGGGCGAAATGAACATTTCCCCTTCTCTGGAATTAAACGCAGCTATTCACTCCCAGGATCCGGCGGCACTGGAAACAGTTCGGCAACACCAGGGTCTCATCATCAACCTGGCGAGGCTCGGTTCCCTGTCGATACACCAAACCGCACAACGACCCAGGGCTTCGGCAACAGTTATTGTCGACGGCGTCACGGTTTCTGTCTCCCTTGAGGGCGTGATTGATTTTATAAAGGAGGCTGAACGGCTTCAAAAAGAGATCAACAAGCTGAACACTGACCTCATGGCCGTCTCCAGGAAATTGAATAATGAAGACTTTCTGGGCAAGGCTCCCAAAGAAGTTGTTGCAAAGGTCAGAGAAAAGCACAACGCTTTTTCCGATAAACATCAAAAACTGTTGTCATACCTGGACAGAATAAAGTCAATATTAGATGATCCCGCTGCGTGACACGCTTCGATCGCATAATTATCCCATTGTCAACAACAGCCTTATTGCCGTCAATGTGCTGGCGTATTTTTTCGAAATGGCCCAAGGCCAAAACCTGGAAGGGTTCCTTTACCTCTATGGTCTGGTGCCGGCACGCTACTCCATTCCCCGGATTGCCGCTTACTTCACAATCGGCCAGCAACTCTTTTCTCTTCTTTCTTTCATGTTTCTGCATGGCGGCTTTTGGCACCTGCTCGGCAATATGTGGTCGCTCTATATTTTTGGCGATAATATCGAAGACCGGTTGGGTCCGCTGCGTTATCTCCTGTTTTACCTGCTGTGCGGACTGACATCGGGATTGGCCCATCTGCTTTTCAATTTAAATTCGAATGTGCCCACCATCGGCGCCAGCGGCGCCATCGCCGGCGTCATGGGGGCCTACTTTGTTCTGTATCCGCGATCAAAAATCTTAACACTGATCCCGATCCTCTTTATCCCTTATTTCTTAGAAATTCCGGCCTTTTTCTTTCTGGGCATCTGGTTGTTTTTTCAATTGATCAATGCGGCCGGAAGCAGTGGCAGCGCCGGCGGAATTGCCTGGTGGGCCCATATTGGCGGGTTTGTTTTTGGTATTCTTTTCCTGAAACTTCTGGATCAAATTCCGGCAGCCGGCTTTACAGAAAAAATACGCAGCGCCACCACCCGGCGTAAAAGCCACCGCCTTCAAGTCATTCGCCCCGGTGCCGGGCATGACGATGTGCATCTTTACGGTTCGATTCAGATTTCATCGCGAGAAGCCGAAACCGGCACGCAAAAACTGGTCAATATTCCCTGGGGATTTCACAACAGACTTTTCCGGGTGGTGGTCCCCCCCGGCATTCATGCAGGGAGCAAGCTAAGGCTCCAGGGGATGGGCAGACAGATGCCAGGTGGTTATGGCCGCGGGGATTTGTATCTAACCGTTGTCATACAGCCTTAACCACAGCTTCTTAAATTTTCTCTAAAACAGGTTATCGAAGTGTAAGCTGGAAGGATTTGACCATCATAGCGGGGTGGTAGGATTTTTTGGCTTTGGCAAGCCCCGGCAGGTCCATATCGCTTTCCTTGTTGATATATTCATAGCGGCTTAACAACTGCCGGGCGCATTGATTATCAAAATACTGATAGAGCCCTTTGATATCCGCATCGGCCTTTTCAAAATGGAGCGCCCCCATGTTTTCGGTCAGTTGCGACGAAATACCGAACGCTCTGACTTCGCCCTCCACTCGCAAAAGGAGCCCATTCATTCCCAATTTGTCGATATGGTTAATGGCATTGATCGCCGCCTGTTTTTCGCAGGCCAGATCCAGTTCCTGATCGACTTCACAGTTGATCTGACGGCACCATTTTTCCAGAAATTCAATACAATCGGACCCTGCCTCAGGGGTAATCGGTTCGATTTTCACCTGACCGTTGGATAAATAGCTCCTTTCGAACTGATGAATGAGATTTCTTTTTTTGGCATACTTGTTGCCTTTCAGCGTGACTAAATCATCGGTGTTATAAACATAATCATTATAACCTTTTTGTTCGGCAATCGTAAAAAAAGAGCCGATTCTTTTTTTTCCATACGCGTTGATATAATCCTCGGGTACAAACCAGAACGACTCAAATCCGCATTTTTCGGCCAGATTCTTGAGTTCCTCGGGGGTATGTTCTTTTACCGGAGATATCGGCAGGATGAGGTGCCGGTTTTCTTTCTGAACAGTAAATTCCGCACCAACAATCAGAGCGTCACCATCAATAGCGCCATATGGCTGATACTCCGTGTTGCTCCAGACAATAATCAACGGCAGTGAATATTCGCACAACTGATATTCCTGCTTTTTAAAAAAACGTTTTAACTGCGGATAATCCGCAGGTGTTATCGGTTTAAGTTTCATGACCTATTTTTAACATGGGAACAGAGTTTGGCATTTTTCTAAAACCCAGTTGCTCATAAAATGGATAAGAATTTTTTTCGGCAATCAATCCGATCCAGTCCAGGCCGTCCTGGTGAAGGCGTTCGACCAGTTTGACAATGATGCGAGTCCCGATCCCCTGGCTTCGATAGGGCTTTTTGACCGTTACATCCTGAATATAGGCGTCACTGGCACCATCACTGATGGACCTTCCCATGCCGATAATTTCACAGCCGCTCGTCACCACCATAAAGCAGTGGCTCCCGGCGATGATGCGAGCCGCCAGATCGGGATCATCGGAAGCATCGGTCCACCATCCTTCCATTCGATACAGGGCTATTATTTGCCGGAGCTGCTCAAAAGTCGGAGAACCCAGGAAAGTAAAAGTCAGCATCATGAGTTGGCGTCAAAATTTCTCAATCATCAAAAAATAAAAGCCTTTTTTTTAAATCATTCAAAAATGGCCGAAATCCGGTTGCGGCCGTTTTCCTTTGAAACATACATGGCTTTGTCGGCCCTTTCAACCAGGGCGGATATTCTCTCACCGGGAATATATTGGGTCACCCCGATGCTGATGGTAATTTTATTTTCCTGACCGGAATCCGGCAAAAAAACTTCCTTTTCAATACTGGTACGAATTCTTTCAGCCACGTGGATCGCTTCCTGACCACTGGTTTCGGGCAGAATAACGGTAAACTCTTCACCGCCATACCGATAAGCGGTATCCATTTTTCTTAGGCAGGCCTTAATCACCTCTCCGATTTGAACCAGCACCTTGTCGCCTTCCAGATGGCCATAGCTGTCGTTGTATACCTTGAAATGATCAATATCCAAAAGAAGCAGCGACAGCGTATGGTGATAGCGGTTTGAGCGGTCGACCTCCAGATCGACTTGATTGTAAAAATACCTGGAATTGTAAAGCTTTGTAAGGCCGTCTGTAATCGCGAGTTTTTGAAGCTTCCCCAGCATCTGGATGCGTTCACGGGTCAGCTGCTGTTCCTTGAGAACCCGTTTCAGGCGCATCTGCAACTCTTTGTAGCGGACCGGTTTGAACACCAAATCGCTGGCGCCCTTATTAATCGCCTCTTCATAGGAATAATTTCCGCTGTACCCCGTCATCACAATGACATCCGCATCGTAACTTTCCTTGATCAGATCGGTCAGATCGAGTCCGTCCAGCCCCGGCAGCATAATATCGGTGATGACGACATCTATTTTTATCCTTTTCAGCAATTCCAGCGCTTCTTCGGCGCTGGATGCCTTATAGGATTTATAATTGGCCATGGAGATGAATTCATTCAGCGAATCTCTGATGGCGGTATCGTCATCCACGATCAATACATTGATTTCCATCAACTTTCCCCGATCGTATTCATTTTTTGGATTTTGTTGCCTTCAGAATATCCGTGCTAAAATCACCGGGGTTGACATCCATTCATACTATCTGATAAACAGATATGATTTTTAATTTGTTTATATAACTATAAATACTGATGGTGTCAACCGCCTTTTCACTGATATCTCAATCGGAACACCGGGCGCGCAACTCCGCAACCCAATCACTTTTGGCATTTATGAAAACTATTCGAAATTTTAGTATTATCGCACATATCGATCATGGGAAGTCAACCCTGTCCGACCGGCTGATTCAGGCCGCCGGAATCGTTTCAGAACGCGATTTTTTTGACCAGATCCTCGACAACATGGATATCGAACGCGAACGCGGCATCACCATCAAGAGTCAGACCGTCTGTCTTCCTTATACCGCCAAAGACGGCCGGACCTATTTTTTAAATCTCATTGACACCCCTGGACATGTCGATTTTTCCTACGAAGTCTCACGAGCGCTTGCTTCCTGCGAAGGCGCCCTACTTTTGATAGATGCCAGCCAGGGAGTCGAAGCCCAGACACTGGCCAACCTGTATCTGGCGCTTGACCGTAACCTTGAAGTGATCCCCATCATCAATAAAATCGACCTCCCCTCTGCCGACGTCGAAAGGACCTTAAGCCAGATTGAGGACGATCTTGGCCTAGACCCGCAAACGGCGATCCCGATATCCGCCAAAGAGGGCGCCGGGATCGAAGAAGTTCTGGAAGCCGTCGTCAACCATCTGCCGGCGCCGACGGGTGACTCCGAAGCACCCTTGCAGGCACTCATATTTGATTCCCATTATGATCCTTTCCGGGGCACCGTTGTCCATTGTCGGGTTTTTCATGGAAAAATAAAACCGGGAGACACCCTTCTGTTTATGTACACCAAGGCCGCATACAAGGTTGAAGAAGTCGGCATCTTTCGGCTCAACCGGATTCCTCAAAATGAACTTTCAGCCGGCCAGGTGGGGTATATCATCGCCGGCATCAAAACCGTCAGCGATACGCGCTGCGGGGACACCATAACGCATAAAAACAAGCCCTGTGAAAGCCCTTTGCCCGGTTTTAAAGAGGCCAAGCCGGTAGTATTTTCATCGATTTATCCGGTGGCTTCCGACGCCTACGAAGACCTTTCGACCGCAATGCAGAAACTCAAACTGAATGATGCCTCCCTGATATATGAAAAAGATTCTTCGGTTGCGCTTGGCTTCGGCTTCCGCTGCGGATTCCTGGGCCTTCTTCACCTGGAAGTCGTTCAGGAGCGGCTGGAACGCGAATATGACCTTTCCCTGATACTGACGGCGCCCTCAGTGCAATACCAGCTGACCATGGCCGATGGTTTGCAGCTGACCATCGACAATCCGTCCCTGTACCCGGACCCCACCCTGATCACCCAGACCAGGGAACCGTTTATCCGCGCGTCCATTATCATACCGGACCGGTATATGGGCGCCGTCATGAAACTCTGTCTGGATCGCCGCGGGATCAACAAGAATTATCAGTATCTTTCCAGCGACCGACTGGAGATGATATTTGAACTGCCGCTGGCCGAAATTGTTTACGATTTCTATGACAAAATCAAATCCATTACCCAGGGGTACGGATCATTTGATTATGAGATCATCGATTATCGCAAGACCGATCTTGTCAAGCTGGACATCCTGATCAACGGCGACCGCGTTGATGCGCTTTCCCAGCTGGTTCATCAAGACCGGGCGGTTGAACGGGCGCGTCACGCCTGTGAAAAACTGCAGGAGGAAATTCCGCGCCAGATGTTTAAAATCGCCATTCAAGGGGCCATCGGCGCAAAAATTATCGCGCGCACGACCGTGTCCCCATTCCGCAAGGACGTGACCGCCAAATGTTATGGCGGCGACATTACGCGTAAGCGCAAGCTTCTTGAAAAACAAAAAAAAGGAAAAAAACGGATGAAGATGGTCGGCAACGTAATGATTCCGCAGTCGGCCTTTTTATCGGTCTTAAAAACATCGGAATAACCTGAGCGGCCGGACCCGGGGCTGCCTTCCCCCGGCAACCGCCATATTTAACGTGGGGTCAGCAGCCCCTGAAAATAATAAGAACTGCCCGGATGCAGCTGAAACGGGTTGACAAGCCGTTTTGTTAAATTATAAATTTTGGATTGCATGTCGCCATCATTAACCCCCCAAAAAAAGGAGATTGTGTTATGGGGATGACCATTACTGAGAAAATTCTTGCCCGCCATGCCGGTCTTGACAGTGTTAAACCCGGCACTCTGGTAAATGCCAAAGTGGATATCGCGCTGGGAAACGATATTACCGCGCCCATCGCCATCGACCTGTTCAGGAAAAGCGGCGCCCAAAAGGTATTTGATAAAAAGCGCGTGGTCCTGGTGCTGGACCATTTTATCCCGAATAAAGATATTCCTTCTGCCATGCAGGCCAAGATCATACGGGAATTCGCATGGGAGTATGGCATTGTTAATTTTTTTGATTCCGGCGATGCCGGTGTTGAACACGCCCTTCTGCCGGAAAAAGGACTCGTTCTACCCGGAGACCTGATCATGGGAGCAGACAGCCACACCTGCACCTACGGCGCTCTGGGGGCGTTTTCCACCGGCTGCGGCAGCACCGATCTGGCTGCGGCCATGATAACCGGCGAACTGTGGTTCAAAGTGCCCGAAACCATCAAGTTTATCTTTACGGGCAAACTGAATCCATGGGTCGGCGGCAAGGATCTGATTCTCTATACCATCGGGGATATCGGCGTTGACGGCGCCCTTTACAAGGCCATGGAGTTTTCCGGACCGGTCATCCGATCGTTGGGCCTGGCCGATCGTTTCACCATGGCCAACATGGCCACCGAGGCCGGCGCCAAAAACGGTATTATTGAACCGGATGACATCACCGAAGCGTATGTATCCGGCCGGGCAGACCGCAAATACGAGTTTGTCAGCAGCGATGACGATGCCGCTTATGAAACCATCAAGGAATATGATGTCAGTAATATTGAACCGCAGGTGGCTTTTCCTCATCTGCCGTCAAACACTAAAGGGATCAGCGCAGTCGGCGACATTCTCATCGATCAGGCCGTCATCGGTTCCTGCACCAACGGCCGCATCGAAGATTTGCGCATAGCCGCATCGGTCCTGAAAGGGCGCAAAATTGCCCGCCGCACCCGGCTGATCATCATTCCGGCCACACCTTTGATTTATCGGGCGGCATTAAATGAAGGGCTGTTTGAGGTTTTTCTGGACGCCGGCGCCGTCATCAGTCCGCCCACCTGCGGCCCGTGCCTGGGCGGCTTTATGGGCATCCTGGCCAAAGGCGAACGGGCGGTGTCCACCACCAACCGCAACTTCGTCGGCCGCATGGGGCATCCGGAAAGCGAAGTGTATCTTGCCAATCCCGCGGTGGCGGCAGCCTCCGCCGTTCTGGGTAAAATCGGCGGGCCGGATCAGCTGGGATAGGCTCCCCGGCTTTTTAATTTTTAAACACATTACAAACAAGGAAACATGCCATGAAGATAACCGGAAAGGTCTGGAAGTTTGGCGATGACATTGACACGGATCTGATTATTCCCGCCAGGTATTTAAATACCAGTGATCCACAGGAACTGGCGCGGCACTGCATGGAAGACGCCGATCCCGGTTTTGCCGGTAAGGTGTCCCCCTCGGACATCATTGTGGCCGGCAAGTACTTCGGCTGCGGATCGTCGCGGGAGCATGCCCCCATTGCGATTAAAGCCGCCGGCGTCGCCTGTGTGATTGCAAAGAGTTTTGCCCGGATTTTTTACCGCAATGCCTTTAATATGGGTCTCCTCATTCTGGAATGCGATGACGCCGATCAATTTCAAACCGGCGACAAACTGAGCGTTGATTTCAGCACCGGTGAAATCGTTCACACTGCAACAAAAAAATCTTATCAGTCCCGTCCGATCCCTCCGTTCATGCAGGAACTGGTTCAAAGCGGCGGGCTGATGAAATATATCGAAAAAAAAGTGACGAATTAATCTTTTTCTGACTGAAATTTATTTTTACGGGCTTTCAGGCCGTCGGCATAACACTTCCCGCCATACCAGTCGATCTGGCGACAGATCCCGCGGATGATGCTGACTTCCCGGGCCCGCAGGGGCAGCCGGTTGAAAAACCGGCGCAAGTTGTTCATCCAGTACTCGGGATTGTCCGGATTGATAAAACTGATCCGGACCAGTATTTCCTTTAACTGAGCATACATCCCGGCAAGTTCGTGACGGTTTGCGAGGCGCGGAATAAACTCCGTTTTTTCTTCCCGGGCAGCCAGGAAAATTTCATAGCACACGATCAGGACGGCCTGGGCCAGATTGAGGGAAGAAAACTCCGCCGTGGGAATTTGGACCAGTTCATGGCAGTTACGCAGATCTTCATTCGAAAGCCCCCGGTCCTCGGGGCCGAAGACAATTGCAACTTCGTTCTGCTGTGAAAGGGGAATCAGGCTTTCGGCCAGTTTTGCGGGTGATTTTAATACCGGCCGCTGCCCCCCCAGACGTGCGGTGGTTCCGGCCACAAAGTGAAAGGGGGATAATGTCTCCTTGAGGTCGGTGCGGATCTGCATATTTTCAATGATCCCGGCCGCCGCATGCGTCGCCAGCATCAAGGCTCTTTCCCGATCGAGCTGCTGCGGCTCCACCACGATCAGCCGGCCGATCCCCATGTTTTGCATGGCCCGGGCGGCGGCCCCGATATTTTCGGAAATTCGCGGTCGATGCAGCACGATGGAGATGTTTTGAAGCATCACCCGGTCAGACATCAGCCCACAATTTCAAAGCGGTTAAAGAAGTAGCCGATTTCGAAGGCAGCGGTTTCCGGGGCATCCGATCCATGCACGATGTTTTTCTCGATGCTGGTTGCAAAATCCGCCCGGATAGTCCCCTTTTCCGCATCCTTGAAGTTGGTGGCGCCCATCAACTTTCTGTTCCGGGCGATGACATTTTCCGCTTCCAGCACCATCACCACCACCGGACCGGAGGACATGAACTCGGTCAGGCTGTTGAAAAAAGGCTTTTCGCGGTGTACGGCATAAAATCCTTCCGCCTGTTTGCGGGACATGCTGAGCATTTTCATGGCGACTATTTTAATCTGATTGCTTTCAAATCTTTTAATGACCTCTCCGATGACTCCCTTGGCCACACCGTCCGGTTTGACAATAGATAAGGTTCGTTCCATATTTTTAATTCCTTTCGCATGATTTAAGATTTTCGGGTGAAATAACAGAAGGGACGGAACAAGTCAACCGGATGAGGAACCTGCTTCAAACAGATGGATAACGGTTGACAAGTTATGCCGCCCATTTTATTTTTAAGATCATTAAAATAACCGTTCAGACCTTAAGGAGTAAGCATGCCGATTTACGAATTTTACTGCAACGACTGTAATACCATTTTCAATTTCTTTTCCAGAACCGTTAATACTTCAAAAAAACCCAAATGTCCCAAATGCAAAAAAAAGACCCTTTCCCGGCAGGTGTCGCTTTTCGCCTTTACGGGCAAGGCCAAGGAAACCGGCGGCCTGGACGATCTTCCCCTGGACGAAAGCAAAATGGAACGGGCCATGCAGATGCTGGCGGGTCAAGCCGATAAAATCAATGAGGACGACCCCCGCCAGGCCGCCGATCTGATGCGAAAACTTACGGACATGACCGGGTTGAAGCTGGGCCCGGGCATGCAGGAGGCCTTGAACCGGATGGCACAGGGCGAAGATCCCGAACAGATCGAAGCCGAGATGGGTGATCTGTTGGAACAGGAAGACCCTTTTGAGATTGCGGCAAAAAGTGAAAAAGGGAATAAGGCCGAACGCCCGGCACCCAAAAGAGACAACACCCTTTATGACCTCTAAATCCCGGGAGGATACCATGTCAGAGACCGTCCTGAACAGAATCGAAATTCAGCAGGGGGATATTACCAAGCTCAGCGTCGATGCCATTGTCAACGCCGCCAACACGTCGCTTTTAGGGGGCGGCGGCGTGGATGGCGCCATCCATCGCGCCGCCGGTCCGGAATTGCTGGCGGAATGCCGCACCCTTGGCGGCTGCCCGACCGGCGAGGCCCGGATTACCCGCGGATATCTTCTGCCGGCCAGGCATGTGATTCACACCGTCGGTCCGGTTTACCGGGGAACCCCCGACGACCGCAGGCTTTTAACCGCCTGCTATCACAACAGTTTAAAACTCGCCGGACAGCATCAGATCGCCACAATTGCTTTTCCGGCCATCAGCTGCGGCGTTTACGGCTATCCCATCCGTGAAGCCAGCCGGATCGCCGTCGATACGACCTGCAACTTTTTGAAAAAAGACAAAATTATACAAAAGGTCGTCTTTATCCTGTTTTCACCCGGCGATCATAGAGTCTATCAGGACTATTTTGCCGAAATCAGCCGTTCCTGAAAGATCATGTCCGGTCGGAAAAGCCCATCTTTTTCCAGGATATCAATGCAACAGAAAATTTTATTGAAGCCATTTTCATCATTGACAAACCAAAATGTGATGGCTAATCTATCAGAATCGGTTGATTAAACGCAATCGAATTTCCAACTGTCGTTTCATGCGAAGCGAACTATTAAAGGAGGCGTCATGATCGAAGTAACCCCATCAGCAACCGCACAGATTGCTGAATATTTCAAAGGCAAGGAAATCTCTCCGATTCGAATTTTTTTGAATGAAGGCGGCTGAGGCGGTCCCTCGCTGGCAATGGCTCTGGATGAGCCAAAAGATAACGATTCGATTAATGAAATTGATGGGTTCAAGTACCTGGTCGACAAGGACTTTTTAGCAAAAGCCCAGCCCATCAAGGTAGACTTTCTGGAATATGGTTTTAAACTGACCTCGAACCTGGAATTACAGGCGGGTTGCGGCGGGGGTTGCTCTTCTGCCGGTTCGTGCGGCACCTGATCCGATGGCAGCCGGCTGATAAAGACTTTACCGATACCCGTGATACGCTGTTAAAACAGGGCGCTGCCGGAACGGCAGCGTCCTGTTGTTATTAAACCGGTTCCGCCCGGATGGCTTTAACGGCGTTTGCCGCCGTATCCATCAGCATTGTCACCTCATTTGCAAAAGGCACCAGGCGCACCCCTTTGCGGATCCATTCCCTTGCAGAGGCAATATCCTGGACCAGCAAGCCGGGAATCTTTTTTCTTTTGCGGCAGGCGGCAATCATGCTTTCGACCTGTTTCAGCACTTCCGGGTGATTCGTATCCCCCGTCAGACCTAAATCCGCGGAGATATCGCCGCGGCCGATAACGGCGCCGTCTATCCCTTCCACCGCCAGGATGGCGTCGAGATTTTCGATTCCTTTTCGGCTCTCGATTTGAACAATCAGCAGGGTTTCGGCATTGGTCGCCTGAACGTATGCCTCGCCGCTGCCTTTGCTGAAGCCGGTATGCACCCCCCTTAAATTCAAACCGCGCCGGCCCATCGGCGGATATTTGACCGCGCGGATGACCGCCTCGGCCTCCGCTTTTGTATCCACATGGGGAATCAATAATCCCATGGCGCCGGCATCCAGCGGCCGACTCAGCAGATGGGGCTCTTTGGCGGAAGGCCGCACGATCGGAACAAGGTTTGCCGCCAGGGCCGCATAACACAAATCTCCCACCGTTTCGATCGAAAATGCGGAGTGCTCCATGTCGATGTAGATAAAATCAAATCCGGCGGTAGCGAAAATCTGGGTAATCTGGGGGGATCGCAGTGTTGTAATCCAAGTGCCGATTTGCACCTTGCCGCTGTTTAACGCATGCTTTACGTTATTAAATCTCATGGCTTTACCTGTTTCAGGTTCTTTTGGGCTTTTTCTTCAGGATGATTTCTTTCAGTTTTTCAACCGGCGCATGGCTTTGAATGGCATGCTCCATCTCTTTTTCCACGGTTTGGATGATTTTCATGTTTTCCATCAGCCCCTCCAGGAAATCTCCCGGAATGACGACGACGCCGTCCTCATCGGCCACAATGATGTCTTCGGGTCTGACCGGAACGCCGCCGATCTCCACCGGCACATTAAATGCCGTAATTTTAATCTCCGAAGGTTTATCCCGGGTCGCCGAGCCTGTGCAGTAAAGCGGCACCTCCTCCTGACGAAAGCCGGCAAGGTCACGGGCGCCCCCATCTACCACTACCGCTGCCAGCCCCTGCTTTTTGGCGCAGGCGGCCTGATTGTCTCCGGTAAAATGACCGTCGAAGCCCTTGCCGGCGATTACCAGCACACTCCCCGGGTCGGCCTGTCGGATGACTTCATAATTGGTAAACGTCTTTTCCCCGGGCCGCGGCGGCGAAAACCGGACCGTTACGGCCGGTCCCACGATTTTAACTTCTTCAAAACCGCGTGCGGGCCGGACCCCCATCACCCCCCCGTTTATTCCCGAAATAGCCAGAGCGTCGGCGATCATGCCGGTGCTCAATTTCTTCAGGGTGCTCAGCCACCCGTTGAGTTTTTCAGAATTGTCGCTCATTCAAAAACGCTCCTTTCGATTTCATCGCCGGGATTAATCCGTAATCTCATCCCTAATTCGAAATCCGTTTGCTCCATGCCATTAGAATGGAATCTAGTCAATAAAAAACTAACCCGTGCCGGGCTGCCGGTTTTTTATTTATATAAAATTCTTGACAGAAAAAACAAAATACTATTTGAACTTTTTATACTAAAATGCATTTTACCGGTCCCATCATGCCGATGGCGCCTTTTAAACGCTAACCCTATCGGTCTTTGTGAAAGTGAAAACAGCATGCGTACGGTAGCCCAGGAAATCGTCACGGCGCTGCGTGAAGCACGGGTTGACAAAATATTCGGAATCCCCGGCGGCGGCCCCACGGCCGACATGGTGAGTGCCTGCGCCGACGCCGGCATCGAGTTTGTTTTGACCCAGCATGAAACATCTGCCGTTATCATGGCCGGCATTTATGCCCAGCGCAAGGGAACCGTCGGCGTTGTCGTCAGCGCAATCGGGCCCGGCGTTGCCAATCTGGCCAACGGCGTTGCCCAGGCATCCCTCGATCGCCTGCCGGTGCTGATTTTCGCCGACCGTCAGGGCGCCGCAACCCATGCCACCGCGCAACGGCAGTGCTTTGACCACCTGGCCATGATGGCGCCCGTCACCAAGGACCGGCTCACCCTGCATGAAAAAAACTTTCTGCAACCGCTGCGGCGCGCGGTTCGTACCGCCCTGTCCGGCCGCCAGGGGCCTGTTTTTATCGATTTCCCCGGCAATGTCGGCGCAAAGCAGGCCGAATCAAAACCGGCGCAATTTCCGGTTTCCGACATTGAAACCGGACAGTCCGTGGTTTCTGAAGAGGGACTTACGGCTGCTGCGGCAAAACTGGCCGGTGCGCGTCACCCGGTGATTCTGGCAGGTCTGAGCGCATTATGCCTGAAACCCGGATCACTTGATGCATTGGCGAACGCCCTCCGCGCGCCGGTGTTTACATCCCCGAAAGCCAAGGGGGCCATCGCCGCCGACGATCTTTTCTGTGCCGGCGTGTTCATGGGGGGAAAACTCGAAGAAGACCTGCTGAACCAGGCGGATGTCATCCTGTTTGTGGGTTACGACCCGGTCGAAATGCTTGCTAAACCCTGGACCCTGCCGGCCTTCACCGTCTCGCTCGACACCGTCCCCAACACCGAGCAGATCGTACCCTTCGGAATGGAACTTGTCGGTGAATTAAACGACGGGGTTAAGCGTCTGCAAAAGGCCTGTGCCGAAGTGAAATCCGACTGGAACAGGGCGGCGGTGGCTCATTATAAAGCAGTCGTGATGAAAGCCCTTGAGGTTTCCGTAAACGGCCTGACGCCGAATCAGGTCATTTTGACGACCCGAAAAGTCATACCGCGCGACGCGATTCTCGTAACCGACGTCGGCGCCAACAAACTGATCGTGGTCGAACTGTGGGAGGCCTACGCACCCAACGACTTTCTGATGTCAAACGGTCTGGCATCCATGGGCTTTTGCCTGCCGGCCGCCCAGGCGGCAAAGCTCGCGGAGCCCCGTCGCACCGTGGTGGGTCTGTGCGGCGATGCCGGTTTCATGATGCGCCTGCCTGAACTTCTCACCGGCAGACGCCACAACCTGCCGATCGTGTATGTTGTATTCGCCGACGACGGCCACAGTCTTATTTCGGTCAAACAGGCTATGAAAGGCCTTCGACCGTACGGTGTTAATTTCCCCCGGCCGGATTACATTTCTCTGGCCAGGGGATTCGGCTTGGATGGAGTTACCGTAGAAACCGTTGCCCAATACCGCAAGGCGCTTACCGAAGCCCTTGCCAACCCCTGCGGCGTTCTGATTGAAGCACGCATCGATCCGAGCGGTTATCAAAAACAGTTTGATGCAATCCGCGAGCTGTGATCGCGACCGATCCCAAACGCCCCCTTCCCCATTATAAACGGATAGCATCAGTTCTTATAGCGCTGGCCGGACTCTTATCCAACGTCGGCGGGTCGGGCGTAATCAATTTTCATTGTTGACCGTGATATCGAGACCGCTGTATATTCTCCAAACCGTAATTTTTTTTACCATCATACGTTTTTCATCCACAGGTGACAGGAGCGTGGATATGACCAAACGTTATATCTTCTATGATAAATTCGCTAAGACCAAGAGGAGACTTTTCATTCTGTCCCTGGTTGTGGCATTTGTATCGATCGGAGCAGGACTGGGCATTCTGAAGCTGAGTAATATGAAAGCGGTCCACCAGGGAATCGATACGATTTATGAAGACCGGGTGTTGCCGCTGCAACAATTAAAACTGATTTCCGATATGTACGGCATCCGTATGGTCGACACCGCCCACAAGGTCCTTAACGGCAACATTTCCTGGTCCGCCGGTTCTAAAAGCGTCGACGAAACCAGCCGGAATATAAACCGTCTGTGGGCCGAATACCTGAAAACGCACCTGGTTGACGAGGAAAAAATACTGATCGAAGAACTCACTTTGCTGTTCGTTGACGCAGACAAGTCTGTTGAACACTTGCTGCACATTCTGCATAATGAGGACCGCAAAGGACTCTATGCGTTTGTTCAAAGGGGACTTTACCAGCATATCGATCCCGTTACGGATAAAATCGGCGCTCTGTTTCAGGTCCAGATCCGGATCGCGAAAGAGGTCCGCGACAACGAAAAACACCGCTATCAATTCAGCCTGACCCTGGGGATGGCCAGCCTTGTTCTGAGTGTCATTTTATGTACGATAATTGTGCTGCAGCGCAAGAGATGGCGGGCATTGTATGATTCTCTTTAAATTTTGCTGGAGGAACCATGGCCCTGGTTGATTTTTCGCTCGCTGGAAGCGTTGCCGTCGTTAGCATGAACGGCAATGAAAACCGCTTGAATCCCGATTTTATCAAGACTTATCTGGACGTACTGGACCGGATTGAAAAGGAAGCTTTGGTTAACGCCCTGGTCGTTCACTCGTCCCATGAGAAGATCTTTTCAAATGGTTTGGATCTGGAATGGCTGGGGCCGGTTTTCCAGAAGAGGGAGTTCGGATTGATTACCGATTTTTTTTACCTGGTGAACCGCTTATACAAAAGAATTCTACTTTACCCCATGATCACCATCGCCGCCATTAACGGGCATGCCTTTGCCGCCGGCGCCATCCTGACCTGCGCCTTTGATTTCCGGTTGATGCGATCGGACCGCGGCTACTTCTGCCTGCCGGAAATCGACCTGGGGATGCCGTTTTTACCCGGCATGCTCGCCCTGCTGAAAAAAGCGATGCCCATGTATCTGCTGGAGGAACTGCAATACACCGGCAAACGTCTGACCGCGGCTGAATGCGAACGTCACCACATCGTCACCAAAGCCTGTCATATCGACACCCTCATGGATGAGACGCTGAAGTTTGCCAAAAGCCTGAACAAAAAACGCGGCATCATCAGCGAAATGAAGTCAAGGATGTACCAGGATATTATTCAGGTGATGGATACCGAGGACGGTCCTTTCATTGAATCCGGAAAATACTTATTCTAACCCTTAAAGTGTCAGTTTCTATTTTTCAAGATTTAAGGCAGATATCATGAGCTGGATCATTTTCACGATGTGGTTCTCACATCAAAAATGTGATTTGATTAAAATTTGGTTTATAAAACATGCCAGATTGGATCTATTATAACAAGGGCAAGTCACTTCCATGGAAGTGATTGCCGCGCTGTTTTTTTTGTGACCGGTCCCTGCGAAGTTTTCTACCAGCAGGTTTTTGAGCATAGCATTATCACAACGCACTCCGACAGCCGGCAGGGTCGGCTCCTGGCTATAGCTGTTTACGCGGGGTTTCACACCTGGTCCTTTAATCTTTTTTAGATTTAATCCCCCGCAGCTTGCAGAGGAATTTGGGGCCGGCCATACCATTGTTTTTATGCACATCAACGCAGACGCCATCTCCGGCGCCTTCTGGGGACGCCATATTGCACATAGAGGGACTCGAGTTGGTGATCAATCATCTCCCACTTGATCTGGAGCACCGTTATCTTTGCGGTGCTCACCATTCCGTAATGCACACTCACAGAAACCAAAAACAAAAGAATTTCTGCCAAATCGATCTGTCAATATTTCCCAAAAATTTGATAATTTCAGCATATAGGCGCAATAATATAGAATCTAAATTTCTAACCAACTGTAAATACAACTTAAAACCGGCAGGTTGATTTAAAAAAAATTGATTTGCAGCGGTGATAGCTTAAAAATAATAAAATTTAACTTGACAAAGATAAAAATAAAACATAACGCATCATAAACGCATTATGTACGCAGCATAAATGTATTATAAATTTAGAATGAATACATAAACAAGGTTTAAAATAAAATGAAAGGAATTTAACAGTTGGATCCAATCGAAATATATAAAGACCTCAAAGAAAAAATCATCTGGCTGGATTTAAAACCGGGAGTTACAGCAAATCTTACGGAACTAGCCGAAACCTATAAAGTCAGCCGCAACCCGATAACAATGGCATTGATTCGCCTTGAAACCGAGGAATGGGTGATTCGCAACGGGTCTCATTTTGTCGTAAGCCCTCTAACAATTGACCGAATTCGTGAGGTTACCGAAATTCGATCAATTTTAGAAGTCCAGGCAAACATTTGGGCTATGCACCGCATTTCGCCTGAAGGTTTAAATAGGCTTAAGGAACTCAAGGCCGATATCCTTCAACTTGAAGATAGTGCAAGCAACAGAAAGATGGTCGAAATGGATGTCAGATTTCACAGGTTATTATACATGGAGACCAGAAACAATCAGTTGGCGACATTGTTAGAAAGGATGCTGAGCCATTATTTGCGGTTCTGGCTATCCAGCTCGGGTTCGATTCAGAAAGGGTCATTTTTCAAAGATGCGATAGAAATAATTGAATCGATAGAAGTAAAGGACGAGGTTAGACTCAAGGCGGTCAGTACATCTCATATAAAAACATCGTTGGATGAAATTATCGGGATTAGCAATACGTATAAATAAAGGGACTGAAATTATGGATGTATTACACTGGAAAGAATGTGAAGATGTCAAAATTGATAAATTTCCTTATAAGGGGAAAATGAATGAAGTCATCGGCACCAGCATCCGCTGGTTGTCCAAGCACGGCGATGACGGTAACGGATATCCCGAGTATGGTTTAAGATTTTTTACCATCCAGCCGGGGGGGCAAATTCCGATTCATAACCACTTTTATCACCAGACCATGTATATACTTTCCGGAGAGTTTGAATGCTGGGAATTCAGTCATGAAACGGACGAAAGAACGAAAAAAGTAATTTGCAAACCCGGATGCGCTATTTATATCCCCAGTAAGGAACCCCATGGAATGAAAAATGTCAGTGATGACCCGGGGATGTTTCTGTGCTGCATTTGTAATGTTTATGAAGACGGAGAAATACTATAATAATCAGGAGTGGTATGATGAAAATCGCAAAGCGTATGAACGAATTTGATGCCTATCTCGGCACGGCCATGAACATTATTCTGACCCGGATGAAGAAGGAGGGTAAGGACGTCATCAATTTGGGTTTAGGTGACCCGGATGTATTCCCAACCGAAACGGCACGGAAAGCGCTTGCCGATGCCTGCATGGATGTTCGAAACCATCACTATCCCAGCTTCTATGACGGCATGCCGCTTAAAGAGGCGATGGCAAATTGGTATCAAAGACATTATGGGGTCGCCTGTAATCCAGAAACGGAAGTATTTCCCTTATTGGGTGCGGCCGACGGCCTCTTTCATATCCATACCTGCCTGCTGGATGCCGGGGATACCGCTTTAATTCCGAATCCCTGTTATCCGGCCTATATTGCAGGAACAATAATCGCGGGGGGAGTTATTGAGACAGTCCCGCTCTTGAAAGAAAATAATTTTTTACCAGACCTGGATGCCATTGGTCCTGAAACCGCCAAGAAGGCCAAGATGATCTGGGTCAACTTTCCCAACAATCCTACAGCCGCTCATGCCGATGATGATTTTTATCGAAGGCTTATTGACTGGGCCTTTAAGTATGATGTGGCGGTGATATCAGACAACCCCTACTCTGAAATATGTTTTGACGGTTATTGTGCGCCGTCATTTCTGAAGTTTGATGGCGCCAAAGATATCGGTGTGGAGCTAAACTCGCTATCCAAAGCGTATAATTCCTGCGGCTGGCGTGTCGGCATGGTTTTAGGAAATGCAGATATCATTGCCGCTATGGCCAAAGTTAAATCTCATTCTGATCGAGGCATGTTTTATCCGCTGCAAAAAGCGGCTACCGAGGCTTTAAATGGTTCCGATGGTTTTATGGCAGACCGCAACAAAATGTTCATGGAAAGAAGAGATGTGGTCGTCAATTCATTGATGAAGATGGGCATTGAAGTAGAAAGACCAAAAGCCACTTTCTATGTATGGGCCGCGGTTCCCAAAGGCGTTGTCGATTCAAAAGCGTGGTGTATGAAAGTTTTAGACGAAATCGCCGTCTGGATGATTCCCGGCTCCATGTATGGAAAATATGGAGAAGGGTATTTTCGCATTGCTTTGACTCACCCCGTCGAACGGCTTTCCGACGCCATGGGCCGGCTGGAAAATTATCTGTCATAGGCACACTGGTATAGACCTACAGTTGAGACAGCTGATTAAACATATAATATACGAGGAAAAGATGTTTTTGGGAAAAATTAAGTGTTCTGCAAGGAGTGCGTGTAATGTATTTGGAGGAAGTGACAATTAATGAAATTAAACTGAAAAGGAGGAAATGACCATGGACACGAAAAAAGGACTTTTTATCTTAACATTAGTCGTTGCGTTAAGCCTATTGATTTCTCCGGTATTGATTTGTGCTGCCGAGGATTATCCATCCAGAAGCCTTAAAATGATCGTTCCCTTTGGTGCTGGAGGGGGGAATGATGTGGCCTGCCGGTTTCTGGCAAAGTATGCCGGTGATATTATGGATAAAACGGTTATTGTAGAAAATATGCCGGGTGCCGGAGGCATGAAGGGGCAGGCTTTTGTAGCCAAGGCAAAACCGGACGGTTATACTATTTTGGGATATTCGTCCTCGGTAATTAAGAATTCATTGATGAAAACACCACCGTATCATTATAGTGATTTCGCAACAATAGCCATGTATTGTTATGACCCGGAAGTTCTTATAGTGCCGGCAGCCTCACCATTTAAAAATCTAGATGAATTTCTGCAGGCCGCAAAAACTAAAGGTGTAAGCATTAACACTTCAGGTCACGGAAGCGGACCGCATACGATTGCACTAATGGTTTTAGCCGCTGTTCCTGACCTAAAATTCCGTTTTGTACATGCAGAAAGCGGTGCCCTTCAAGTCCAGCAGCTTTTAGGCTCACATGTTGACGGCGGTTTTATGTCTGTCGGGGAAGCGAGTTCACAAATCGAGACGAAAGCCTTACGACCTTTAGCCGTATCAACTACTTCAAGAATTAAGGATTACCCCGAATTGCCGACATTCAAAGAGAAAGGGATAGACATTGTATACGGAGCTGTCCGAGGAGTTGCCGTTTCAGCCAAGACACCCAAAGACAGAATCGATTATCTCGACAAGCTTTTCGGAAAAGTGATCAATGATCAGAAATTTATCGATGCGATGACTAAGGCCGGTTTCCCGGTAGAATACCGAAATTCAAAAGATTTTACTGAATATATGAATGATTATGCAGTTAAGTTCGCCAAAATCATTCCAATGCTTGAGGAAAAAAAATAAGTAGAATACTCAATATGATTGAATGTGAAAATTGTCTGAGTTGCCTTTGCAGTTAATGCATCTGTGTAAGCCATGAATTTTAAAGTTGATCCCAAAGCCTGGCTTTTTGGTAAGGCGTAAAGCAAAAATATCCTAAGTCCCCTAATTAAAAAGGGGACTTAGGAATATTTGAAAAAATTACTAAAGAGAGATTTTATCAAAGCTGCGAAGAAATGTAATGTTTTTGTTCAAGCATGAATTATTCCGATAAGCTCTAATTTGGAGATTTCAAATATAAGAGAGGGTGTATGTTAAATTGGAAAATAGATTTCTATGTCGGTTTAACGTTTTTGCTGATAAGTATGACTGTATTTGCAATAGCTTTAACTTATCCGAGACTGGCGGCGATGTTTCCTGCCGTTATAAGCCTAACCTTATCGGGTCTTTCTTTGCTGCTGATGATCAGCGCAATTCGCAGAAAAAACAATACTGCGCCCGATAGCCGTATTGATCATAATATCAGCATCGTTAGCAAGATTGTGATCGGTATAGTCGTTTATATTCTTATTATTAAATGGATCGGATATATTCTTTCAACGTTTTTACTCATTGCTTACACTGTAATGGCACTCGGTTATCCAAAAATCAAACAGCTTCTTATTGTCAGCGGGATTACGACCATTATTCTATTTCTTATTTTCGAATATTTAGTTAAAACCCCTCTCCCTGAAATGGGCATCGTGGAACTTTTTAACAGGTAATATCTCCAAATATGCCAATTAGTAGAGTCCCTAATATATTATTCATCAAAGGATATAGTTATGTTTGAATCCATTTTTATGGGTTTTTCAGAAGTTTTTAAGATAGAAGCTTTTACCGGACTATGTTTAGGGGTACTGCTGGGCCTGATCGTTGGAGCGACGCCAGGTCTAAATGATACCATTACAATGGCTGTGTTAATTCCCATTACTTTTGGGATGGATCCCCAGGTGGCACTGCTGGTCCTGGTCGGGATATATTCGACCGCATGCTACGGTGGTTCAATTCCAGCGATCTTAATCAACATACCGGGGACCGCATCGTCGATATTAACCTCGTTGGATGGCTATCCTATGGCATCAAGAGGTGAGGGATCGTTAGCAGTTGGTATAGCTACAGCAAGTTCGGTTTTCGGCGGTTTATCCAGCTCACTGGTACTCATGTTCTTTGCCCCATTCCTCGCCCAACAAGCCTTAAGATTTGGTCCACCGGAATATTTTTCGCTTGCCGTTCTTGGCATGGCAACCGTAGTGGGTTTGTCGAGCAAATCTGTATTGAAAAATATAATCGCCGGCGTGTTGGCGTTACTGATTGCAACCATCGGTGTAAGTCAGCAACTTGGAATCCCGCGTTTTTGCTTTGGATCCTATTATTTATTAGATGGTATTCCACTGGTCCCGGCGCTGATTGGCTTCTTTGGAATAAATGCAATTCTGGAAGATTCTGAAAAATTGGGCAAAATCATATCTGGCCCCGTTCCGGTTTTGCCGAAAATTGGAAAATTCAGGGAATTGATCCTAAATAAAAAAATGGTTAAAAGACTTTTACCTACCTGGATATCATCAGCAACTATCGGAAATATTATTGGAGTTATTCCGGGTGCAGGCATGATAATGGCGGTTTACATGGCATATGGCGAGGCGGTGAGACGGAATCCTAAAGAAAAGTTTGGTACGGGTGTGCCCGAAGGGATCGCGGCTCCTGAAACAGCTGATAATTCTGTAGTTGCAAGTTCTATGGTCCCCCTGCTTTCACTTGGGGTTCCGGGTAACGGAACTTCCGCTCTTTTTATTGGCGCACTAATGATCCAAGGGATGAGGCCAGGCCCCTTGCTTTTTAGAGATCATGCTGACATTGCTTATCTTATCATTTGCGGTTTTTTTGTTGCTAATCTGCTAATGGGTCCGTTGGGACTTCTCCTAGGGAGAAGTCTTGCAGCCATACTGACAAAGATACCCCGGCGTATATTAAACGGAGTTATTGTCGGCATATGTGTAACCAGTTGTTATGCTATTAATAATAGTATTGAAGACTTATGGGTAATGCTTGCTTTTGGAGTGTTGTGTTATGGCCTTAAGAAATTTGATATTCCCCATTCTCCGGTATTGCTTGGCATTATATTGGGACCGATGATGGAGAATGCATTTATGCAGAGCATGAATATATCTCAGGGGAGTCCATTAATTTTTTTAGACAGACCACTTTCGTTGATACTTCTTATTTTAGGGGTAATTTTAGCGATTGTACCAATATTTACGCTAAGAAAAAAGAAGTATGTGGCTAAAGTCGACTAATATATCATCTTGATGCAGCTATAAAAGACATAAAATCCATTTAATAATACACACTGGTTTGATAACGCTTAAATATTACAGAGGCATTTATGATCATGAAAAGATTTAATCTTGCAGCCACGGGGGAAACGTTATGTACCCAAAGATGTTCCTGTTATAAAGAAGAAAATTTTCTCACTTTGGTCAAGATATTAAGAGATGCCGACATCGCTGTTACAAATCTTGAGACAAGAATACATTCCTTCAAGGGATATCCGATGCCTGTCGAAACGATGGGGCTTACGCAGACTTATCAGCAGGCTGATCCATTCGTTGCTGAAGAATTAAAATGGATGGGGTTTAACCTCATCGCCCGTTCAAATAACCATGGGATGGATTATGGCCCTGAAATGATTTTTGAAGAAACGGAAATTCTGGAAAAAGCCGGATTTGTATACGCCGGTGCTGGAGGCAATCTTTCTGAAGCAACGAGGCCTGGTTTTTTAGAGACGGCAAATGGTAGGGTGGCGCTCATTTCAGTTTGCACGGATTTTCCGCCGCATTGCCCGGCCGGTGAACAAAGACATGATATGCATGGCAGGCCCGGAATCAATCCACTTCGACATGATCTCCGTTATATTCTCGATAATGATTTATTTGAAAAGCTTAAACAGATATGCATCCAGCTAGGGTATGAAAAAAATATCAGAGACAATAAAATATCTTTTCTAAAAAATGTATTTGAGCTTGGCGAAAAAACGACTACTCTTTTCACCGTTCGCAAGTCCGATTTAAACAGAAATATCCGAGCCATTAAAGAGGCCCGCAGAGCCGCCGATTATGTACTGGTCCATATTCATCAGGAAACAATCGAAAACGGTGGCCCTCCATTACGGATTCAAGAGGACGCACGAAGATTTATTGACGAGGGTGCTGATGTTGTTATTGGTGACGGTCCCCATGAATTACAGGGAATTGAAATTTATAAAGGCAAGCCGATTTTTTACAGTTTAGGCAACTTTTTTTACCAGAGTGAGACCTTAAAGAGATTTCCATTTGATATTTATGAAAGAAATGGACTTGATAATCACGCGACGCCACAGGATGTGATCGATTATCGTGATAAGATCCGGTCAGGAAAGTTGCTGCGGGATGGAATCACACCGACCAGAGAAGGTGATTCTTATATGAGATGGTTTGAAGCCATGATCGGGCACTGTACTTTCGAAAATAATAAATTGGTTGAGATAAAATTGTATCCGGCCTGGACGCATCACCCCGATCGCCCGCAACGCGGAAGGCCGATGCTGGCGGATAGAGCGCAAGGAGAAAAAATAATTAATTACGTGTCAAAATGTTCCACTCAATGGGGTACAAAAATTGATTATCGAGAGGGGATCGGCCTCGTAAGGCTTTAACTAATGAGAGGAATTGTTAAAATATGGGCACCACAGAAAAGCTGGCAATTTTTTTTGTCGATACTACGTACGAGGATATTCCTGAAGAAGTCGTTAGATTAACGAAACGGTATTTTATTGATTGGCTGGCGGCGGCAATTGGCGGGTATGGCGACCCTGGTGGAAAGATTATCACAAAATTCGCAGAGGGTATGGGCGGCAGTCCAGAAGCCAGATTAATCGGAAGCGGGATAAAAACCTCCACCCAAAATGCTGCTTTAGTAAACGGCACATTGGGGCATATTATTGATTTTGATGATTCCGGGTTTTCTCACCCAAGCGCATGTATCCTTCCGGTGATCCTAGCTTTGGGAGAAAAGCTGAAATCTTCCGGGAAGGAAATCTTATTGGCCCAGAATATGGGTTATGAATGCTTTGGTCGGTTATATAATGGTGCTAAGGCTTATGAACTTGTCCTCCGACGCCGGGGGATACATCCAACATCCCTGTGGGGTTCACTGGCTGCTGCCGTTGCGGCTTCAAAATTGTTAAAACTCAATGTAAAAGAAACAAGCATGGCGATGGGCCTATCCGCAACCCAGGCGGCCGGGTTAATGGAAAATTTTGGAACGATGACCAAGGGGTTTCACTGTGGGAATGCGCCGCGGGCCGGCGTTACCGCCGCAATCCTGGTGAAAATGGGATTTGATGCCAGCCAAACCATACTTGAAGGAAGTCATGGGTTTTACAATGCCTTGATAGGTGAAGGAAACTATGACCTGAATAAAATAACCGCAGACTTGGGTGAAGATTGGCTGGTAATTTCTCATGGAATAGATACAAAACGCCACCCAAGCTGTGCTGCAACGTTGAGGGCAATTGAAGCCACTTTAGATTTAAGAAGAGAGCATCATTTAACCCCTGATCAGATAGCTTCCATAGAGGTTACGCTAAACTCCACCCGAAAAAACTTTTTACGCTTCGATAACCCCGGGCGTGGTGATGAAGCTAAATTTTCCATGCAATATGCGGTCGCTGTTTCTCTTGTAGATGGCGATGTTACGCTAGAAAGTTATGAAGATGCCAAAGTTTGTTCCGACTTGATGAAAGAACTTATGGGCAAAGTTAAATTGACCCTTTGGGATGATTCTGTCAGCGACGATCTGAAAAAAACAACACCGGTTAAGATAACTTTGAAAAATGGCCATGAATATACCAAGGATATTATAAACTTTACCGGCAGTGCCAAAAATCCAATGAGCGATGATGATTTTTATAAAAAGTTTCTTTATTGTGCTTCAAGGCCCCAGCCAGGCCTGTTGAAATCCCAGATTGATGAATGCATCCGTATTGTTAACAATTTGGAAAAGTGTAATGACATTACCAATCTGATGGATGTTTTGATGATTGGTTAACGGCAGGCATTTATAATTACAAGAAATCTGTTATTCGGGATTATTTTGCGTTTTTCTTTATAAAGGGCAGATTCGATGAAAGATGACACAAAAATGGTACATTCCGGGAGGAATCCCATGCGGCATCACGGCATTGTGAATCCGCCCGTTTATCATGCTTCAACGATTCTCTATCCAAATGTTAACGCATTTAAGAATCGCAGGAAACGTAGGTACCGAGGCGTCTTTTATGGCGCCTACGGCGTCCCGACCACTTTTGCATTGGCAGATGCGGTAGCTGAATTGGAAGGCGCAAAAGGGGCCGTGGTAACTTCTTCCGGTTTATCCGCGGTCACGCTTGCCATTACTGCATTTGTTAAGCAGGGAGGACATATCCTGATGGTCGATTCTGTTTATAGACCTACCAGAAATTTCTGTGAAACCGTTCTTAAACGCTTCGGGGTGGATACCACCTATTATGATCCGCTTATAGGAGGTAAGATTTCTGAACTAATAAGGCCGAACACAAGCCTGATTTTTACTGAATCTCCGGGATCTCTTACCTTCGAAGTGCAAGATATTCCTACCATATCAACCGCAGCTCGTGAGCGTAACGTCCTGTTGCTGATGGATAATACCTGGGGGACTTCACTTTTTTTCAAGCCATTTAGCCATGGCGTCGACATTTCCATCCAGGCCGCCACAAAATATATTTCCGGGCATTCGGATGTCGTGATTGGAATCATTACGGCCCGGACCAGGGCATTGTTCAGAAAGATTAAGGATATTGTTATCCTATTCGGTGATAGTATCGGCCCGGACGAATGTTATATGGCCCTTCGTGGGCTGCGTTCGATGGGGGCGCGCTTGAGATGCCAGCAGATGACAGGGATAAAGGTGGCTCAATGGTTTCAAAAACGTCCTGAAGTCAAGCGGGTATTATACCCGGCCCTTCCCGATGACCCGGGCCATTTACTTTGGAAGCGTGATTTTACCGGTGCCAGCAGTCTTTTTGGTGTTGTGTTGCACACGAATTCAGAGATAGCCGTTTCCCAGATGATGAATGGGTATCGTTTTTTTAAAATCGGGGCTAGCTGGGGCGGCTATGAGAGCCTGGTCATCCCGGCAAACCCCTCAAAGAGTGGGGCTGCGAAAACTTGGTCTGAAGCTGGTTATTTAATACGCTATCATGTAGGCCTAGAAGATAGCGATGACCTGATCGCCGATCTTGAAGAAGGATTTAATCGGTTAAATCAATCACTTTCTGACAATGACAAATAAAGATATGATTTATAATGCCGGAAAACCTTCTTTAATCCAAATGCTGGAAAAAAAATGAAAACGAATTCGGTGAAATTTTCAGTTAAAGATATTTTAAGAACTGAAGTTGCCCCGGCGCTTGGTTGCACTGAGCCGGTTGCCATCGCTCTGGGTGCAGCGGCGGCAGCATCACTCTTGCCATGCAAAGAAATTGAACACATTGAGATCTGGGTTTCCGCCAATATCTATAAAAATGGGATCGCTGTTTTAATACCGGGTACTGAAGGTCTCAGCGGGTTGGATTTGGCTGCCTCGCTTGGCGCGTTGGGCGGTGAACCGCAGTTGCGTTTGGAAGTGTTAAAATCAATAACTGCTAAAATCGTTGAAGCCGCAAAGCATTTCGTAAAAGACAATAAAGTTAAAGTTAATATTGATACCCATCAAAAGGGTGTATTTGTCAGGGTTAACGTTAAAACCGCTAAGGATGAAGCCGAGTGCGTCATCACAGATCTTCATGATAATATTGTTTCATTAAAGTTAAATGGCAGCGAAATTCCTGAAAGCGAGTTTGTACAGGGTGGTACCACAAATCAGGATAAAATCGATTTGCAAGAAATTGAGAACTGGCTCAAGAAACTCTCATTTCAAGAATTGGTTGGCCTGCTGGATGATTTGGATGCCGAAGATCTGGAATTTTTGGAAGAAGGTATTCAAACGAATCTTCGTCTATCCGAATACGGGCTCAAGTTTGGATCGGGTTTGGGAATCGGAAAAACTTTCGAAAGGCTTGTGAGGCAACGAATCATTAAAAAAGACATGATTCTTTCTGCAAAGATACTCACTTCGGCTGCTTCGGATGCAAGGATGGCAGGAGTATCACTCCCGGCAATGAGTTCAGCCGGAAGCGGAAATCATGGCTTGACAGCCACCTTGCCAATTTGGGCGGTAAAAGATTATATCGAGTGTGACCACAAAACGGTTTTAATGGCTATGGGATTAAGCCATATCATTACCGTCTATGTTAAGGCGCATACCGGAAGACTTTCTGCCGTATGCGGCTGTTCAATCGCTGCGGGCGCAGGAGCAACAGCCGGGATTACTTATTTGCTTGGCGGCGACATCTATCACATGGCAAGTGCCATTATGAACCTGACTGAGGATTTGGCGGGTGTTATTTGTGATGGTGCAAAAATGGGCTGTTCCTTGAAACTTGCAACTGCGGCCGGCTCTGCGGTTCAAGCAGCTCTTTTAGCTATCCAGGGAGTCAGGGTCCATTCAACTGATGGCATTATTGGTTTATCCCCTGAAAAAACAATGCAAAATATCGGCGAGCTCAGCACGCAAGGTATGATCGAAACCGATCGTACTATTCTTAAAATCATGTTAGACAAGAATTTCCAGAATTTATAATAAATCCAAAACTATATCTTTCCTTTTTTTAAATGTTAAAATAGAAGATGGCTTGCCTCAATCAAAAATAAAAATTGGACATTTTGACGTGTTGGATTTATTATTTTGTTATTCCACCAAAACCTATAGAGGATTGATCCATGAAGATACTTATCACTGGCGCCACCGGGTTTGTCGGACGGCATTTGTCCGATTCACTCCTGCAGGAGGAACATACGGTGGCCGGTATCGGCAC
>ENA-OSEO01001524-OSEO01001524.1-sediment-metagenome-genome-assembly--contig:-NODE-1524-length-41079-cov-7.533730_pt1 | contig 41079 bp, 37 predicted proteins | sample MGYA00237883_ERZ534232 | MGnify/ENA metagenome assembly ERZ534232 | reverse complement strand
AGGCAAAGAAGCCGTTCAAGAACAGCTTGAGCGTCTTGGGAAGGCCATCTATGCCTTACTACAGGAGTTGAGCGATGACTATGGCGATGAAAGCGCTTACCAGGTGCTGGCGCGTTTGTTTTCGGACAATTTCAATCTCATCGAGAAGGATGTGAAGGCCAAAGAGAACACCGAGATAACCTCGGACTGTTTGCAATCAGTAGATGATTTGGAAGCCAGCTACCGAACAAAGGCACAGAAACATTATAAAGGCTATGTGGCCAACATTACCGAAACCTGTGATCCTGAAAATGAGCTCCAATTGGTGACCAAAGTCCAGGTGGCGCCCAACAACGTGGATGACACCCGTTTATTGGATGAGGCCTTACCCGAACTCAAAGCACGAACCGAGCTTAAAATACTGTACACAGATGGCGGGTATGGCAGTCCGGAAACAGATGATGCCTTGCGAGAAAACGATGTGGTACAGATCCAGACAGCCATTCGGGGGAGAAGGCCAAGCGCTGAGAAACTGCATTTGTCCTTACAGGAGGGTTCCCACTCCTTACAGGAGGGTTCCCACTCCGATTTTGAGATCAAACAAACTGAGGAAGGGAAACCGACGCAAATCACCTGCCCGCAGGGACAAACGGTGACGGTCAGAGGCAGCAATCAGTGCAAGAGCTTTGTGGCTCACTTTGCCCAGGACACCTGTCGAACCTGCCCCTTCTCAGAAGCTTGTCCTGCCAGACCAGGCAAACGGGACCCAAGACATCGTTTGCGATTTACGCAAGCCGAGGTGAATGTTGCTCAACGGCGCAGACGGAGCCAAATTCACCAGGAAGAGGGACGGAATCTGAGAGCTGCGGTGGAAGCCACGGTTTGGCAGGTCAAGCATCCCTTCCCGGGGGGCAAGGTACCTGTGCGGGGACAGTTTAGAGTCACGTGTATGATCCTGGGATCGGCGATGATGGGCAATATTCGGCGCATTCAGCAGTATAAAACGAGGAAAGCAGAGCAAATCAACACAGAAATCTCAAAGAGAGGGGCCGAAGGCGCTCAGGTAAGTTCTTTTTGTCTATTTTTCAACGACTTCATTCGCGCCCTTTCGAACTATTTCGGAGTTCAAAAATGGGTGTTTGGTTGTTAAAGTTCGGGTTTTTGCAGTAGAGTCATTTATTGTTTCGAATTTATTCTGCACGTTAAAATGGAGGTCTTATATGAGCGCAATTTTAATTTCACGCATTATCGGCGCAGTTGTACTTGGTATTATCGGAGCTTTCACCAGTCTCCCCGTTTATAATTTTGTTCAGCAGTTTGTCGATGTGCTCACCCTTTCACAGGGAGTGGTAACCGGACTCATCGCGGTGATTTTCGCCGCGTTTGGCTTTTTGATCACTCCCTACATCACCATCAAGCCTTTTCGGGCTTTGATAAAACTATTTACGAAATCTTCAGCCCAATCACTACTGAGCGGGCTTATTGGCATGACCATTGGTCTGATCATCGCTGCCATCATGGCATACCCGCTCTCCCTGCTGCCAAAACCTCTCGGGCAGATTTTGCCGCTTGCCGGCTTGCTGCTGTTTGGCTATCTGGGCGCAGTCCTTTTCGTCACAAGGCGAGAAGATTTTTTGAATCTTTTCAAGAGTGTGTCCAACAAGATGCCTGCGCGTGCTAAAGTTGAGAGTGAAAGACGCGTTTTGGTGGATACCAGCGCGATCATCGACGGACGCATTTCTGACATCGCCAAAACCGGTTTTTTGGGCGCGACACTGGTCGTGCCGCGATTTGTGCTCAACGAGCTGCAATTCGTCTCCGACTCTGCCGACAGCCTCCGCCGCCAGCGCGGACGACGCGGATTGGACGTGCTCAGTGAACTCCAGGAGAACAAAGAAGTAAATGTGGTCATCAGCGACATTGACGTGGAAGGTGTGCGCGAGGTGGATGACAGACTGGTGCTGCTTGGGCGCCAAATGAACGCCCCAATCCTGACCAACGATTACAACCTGAACCGGGTGGCCGAACTTCAGGGCGTGAATGTACTAAACATAAACGACCTTGCCAACGCCGTCAAAGTCATTATCCTGCCTGGAGAAAGCCTGCAGATCGAGGTCATCCAGGAAGGCAAGGAATACAACCAGGGCGTTGGATATCTTGATGATGGCACCATGGTGGTCATTGAAAATGGGCAGCCTTACCTTGATAAACAGATTGAAGTCACCGTCACCAAAATCTTGCAGACTTCTGCAGGGCGGATGATTTTTGCCAAGCCAAGCCTCGAATGAAAACAGGAAATTGAAATGAGCTTAAAGATTTATAACACCCTCAGCCGTTCCAAAGAGGACTTCAAAACCCTCGAGCCGGGCAAGGTCAGGATGTATGTTTGCGGTCCGACGGTCTACGCCGAATCGCACATTGGCCACGCTATGTCGGCACTGGTGTTCGACATTGTACGTCGCTACCTGGAGTATTCCGGCTATGACGTCAATTTTGTCATGAACTTCACCGATGTGGATGACAAGATTATTGCCAAAGCTAATGATCTGGGGCGCGACCCCTTCGAACTGGCAAATCAGTACATTAACCAATACAAAGCCAACCTGAACGCACTGAATATCCTTCCAGCCACCAAAAACCCGCGCGCGACTGAAGATATGCCGCAAATCATCGAGATGATCAGCCAGCTGATCCGCAACAAGTCCGCTTACGAGGTGGATGGGGATGTGTACTATAGCGTGGAGTCCAAACCGGACTATGGCAAGCTCTCCGGTCGGCGGCTTGACACCATGAACGCCGGCTCGCGCGTTCAGGTGGACGAACGCAAAGAACATCCCATGGATTTTGCCCTCTGGAAGTCCGCCAAACCTGGCGAACCTGCCTGGGACAGCCCTTGGGGCAAGGGTCGCCCTGGTTGGCACATCGAGTGTTCGGCAATGAATATGGCGCACCTGGGAGAACAAATTGACATCCACGGCGGCGGAAATGATTTGATCTTCCCCCACCACGAAAACGAGATCGCACAGACTGAAGCTATAACCCATAAGACCTTTGCCACCTATTGGATGCACAATGGCATGCTCGGGCTGAAATCCGAAAAAATGTCCAAATCGATTGGCAATATGATTACCATCGATCAATTCCTGAGCGAACATCCCGGCGATGTGATGCGTTTGTGGGTGCTCAATGGCTCTTACCGCAGTCCGCTTACTTACAGCGAAGAGGTCATTGAGCAAACCGAACAGACCTACCACCGCCTGCTGAACGCCAAAAAACCCGCTCTGCCGGGCGCAGCCGGTCTGCCAGAAGACAAGGCAACTGCCCTGAAAAATGCCGCTGAGCAAGCCCGAAACGCTTTTAAAGAGAGCATGGATGATGACTTCAACACATCTGCTGCTCTGGCCGCGATCTTCGAACTGGTGCGTACCCTTAACCAGGCTCGCAGTGATGGCGCTACAGAGGCGCAACTTCTGCCCGCACGTGAGGCATTCAACGAACTAACAGGCGTGCTCGGGCTGGAGCTCGAGGAGCAATCCGGCAGCGCAAATGCTGCCGACCCATTCATCGACCTGCTGGTCAGCCTGCGGCGCGACCTGCGCGCTGAGAAGAACTGGGCGCTTTCCGATAAGCTGCGCGATGAGCTCAAAGCCCTGGGCGTGACCCTGGAGGACAGCAAAGACGGCACCACCTGGAACTGGGAGCAAGGGTGAAAGAATGGATCACAGGGCGCAACCCGGTCTATGAGACACTGCGCGCCAAACGCCGCCATGTTTTCCGCCTTTTGCTGCTGCGCGGGATAAAGCTGGACGGTCATCTGCCGGAAATCCTCAAAATGGCGAAGGAACGCAATTTGCAGGTGTTCGAAGCCCAGCGGCAGCAGCTTGATGTGATTAACCAACACAATCAGGGCATTGCCCTTGAAGCCAGTGAATACCCTTACGCTGCTCTTGAAGACCTTTTTGTTCACGCGCAGACGAGTGGAGAGCCACCTTTTTTCCTTTTGCTGGATCTGATCCAGGACCCGCAGAATCTTGGTTCGCTTTTGCGTACGGCGGAACTAATGGGCGTGCATGGGGTGGTTATTCCATCCTCCCAGGCTGCCCAGATCACACCGGGGGTGGTGCATGCCTCTTCCGGCGGCTCAGAACATTTGCTGATTGCGCAATATAACCTTGCGCAGGCGATAGACCGCATAAAAGAGCTTGATGACGTGTGGGTATATGGGCTGGATGCTTCTCCGAAAGCGCATCCTGTGCATCAATTGCGGCTGAATGGGGGTGTGGCGCTGGTGGTTGGCAATGAAGGGGAAGGCTTACGCGACCTGGTGCGTAAAAAGTGTGACGACCTGCTCAGTTTGCCTCAATACGGCAGGCTGGATTCGCTCAACGCGGCAGTTGCGGGTTCGATCGCGCTATTCCTTGCCAGGCAGGCGCGGCAAAACTAAAACGTAGGTCTATCAAAGTAGGTCAGGTTGCGCTTTTCAACCTGACATCACAAACGCCAGCCAGCAACTGACTTTTCCTTTTTTTGACCTGAGATAACGACTGTGGATTGACGCACACAAATCTCTTTATTTACCAATTTTGTTGGTTAATTTGCAGTTTTCATCCTCCCAAATTACACTTCATTTATGCCAAATTTCATCCGCAATTACGTCGCGGGGGGACTATTTCTTCACCCTTGTGACATCGAAAAGAACCAGATTCTTCGAAGACAAAAGGTGCGTTGATGCGTTTCTTTCCGCAATGTCTACGATTCAGAAATATCACCATTTTGATTTAATCGCGTATTGCATCCTGCCTGATCACATTCATCTCCTAATCACCCTCGCAGAGGTTGACCACGATTTCTCCTCAAGAATTAAAGAAATTAAGCGAAAGACCACAGTTGCAATTCGTGAGATTATGGAAAATCCAACATTAGGTGTCTGGCAGGGACGTTTTTGGGAACATACGATCAGAGATCAGGATGACCTCCAGCACTGCTTCGATTACATTCATTACAACCCGATCAAACATGGGTATTCTGACACCTTTGACGTGCCATGGTCCAGTTATTGGCGTTATTATGGGAAAGACGTGAATGCCCCGCCAGTAATTGATCCAAAAAAATTCCAAGAGGGTATGCATTCGTACGGGGAGTGAAGGGTTATTATGCAGGTTTTGTGCATGAAAAAAGATTGGACCTGCATTGGCCAGCGCATGTGATGTCAGGTTCAAGAGCGGAACCTGACCTACAACTCATTTTTTGCTTTCGGAGGAAGCAAGCCCCCTCCGTACGGATTGGCTCATACGCCCCTGAAGCAGAGCGTGGCGATCTACTTGTTAATCTGTCACATCATGCCCTCTGGGTATTGTGAACTTAGAGCAGTGATCTGTCTGTAAATCTGTCATTGCGAATCTCAGTTGTGACACGTAGTGTACTATTTCGTAAGCAATCAAAACTGCTGGCAATTTACAAAACTCAACAGTTATGCATCCCCACGTCGTTTCTGTTTGATTACACACATTTTAGATTGCCGCGACCTTTGCTAATCAGCGTCTTGGTACCCTATAAACATTCCGGCAAAGGTCTCGCAATGACAGGAGGGTTGGCATCGCGAGCTTATTTTGCGCCTGTAACTTCCCTTGGGCATGTACGGCTGGGCTCGTGTGCCCGCGAAGCAGGGTATTAGTCCAGCCGCTGAATTTACTCAAAAACAGATAGTTGCGGTTGGAGCAAGCCCCCTCCGTACGGATTGGCTCATACGCCCCTGAAGCAGGGCGTGGCAATCTGCTTTCCATCTTGAATCACGCGACTCATCTGCGGTGGGTTGGCTACAACTTATTGCATCCCTGCAAGTGCTGTCTGACGCCAACCCACCCTACCCGCGTGCTCCGTAATCGTGAGGGAGCTTGCAACCGCGGCGATCTGCCGTTCATTCACCTCATCCCCTAAATTTCAATCCGCCTTCAACTATGCGTTGGCGCGTTTCTTGCAGCATATCAAGCAGGTTAATTTGAAGGAGTTCATTATGTCCGGACTACTTATAGGTTTTTTCAAACAATTCTTTCTCCCAATGGGGTTTGTTGCCCTGTTGTTGTTCCTCACCCTTTTACTGATCAAGAAACACCCCAAAACAGCAACCGCGTTCGTTTTGATCAGCCTTGTGATCGTTGGCGTGTTCGGAAACCCAATCTTTTCCACCTTCCTCACCCGTTCGATGGAATGGCGCCATATGCCCATCACCCCGGAAACCAAAGCAGACGCCATCGTGGTGCTCGCGCAGGGCACACTCTCCGCTGAGACCCCACGCCAGCGCGTTGAAGTAGGGGAACAGGCAGACCGCCTGCTTTACGCTGCCACCCTCTACCAACAGCAAGCCGCTCCCCTGATCATCATCAGCGGAAATATCAACCAGACTACTTCTGGACGAACGCTGCTGCTCGAACTCGGCGTACCAGCTGATGCCATCATGGTACAGGATCAGTCCTCCAACATGCGTGCCGATGCCGCGCTTACAGCGCCCATCCTGGCTTTACAAAACATCAAACATATCCTCTTGATCACTTCCGCAATCCAAATGGATCGCGCCTACTTCTTGTTCCGTCAGCTCAACGTCGAAGTTACGCCGGCCCCTGCCGATTATCAGGTCAGCCTGCAAGACTGGGAGACCCTGACCGCCTGGAATTGGCGCAGCATCATCACCAAGCTCATGCCCACCAGCGAAGCCTTCAATCAGTCGGCTGCTGTGCTTTGGGAATACCTGGGGCTGGCATTCTATCGCATCAAAGCGATCTTCTAAATTGGTCAAATCGCTGACCCTCTATCAGCGACAAAACTTCCGCAAAAAGTCTGCCAACCGAACGGTTGGCAGACTTGATTAACCGTCTAGCGGAACCTTTCAGCGCTTTATTTCGTCCATAAGTAGAAAAATACTCAGGAGTAAACTTATGTTTCATAAAATTTCATTTGCAGTGCTATGCTTTATGATTCTCGCAGGTTGTGCCATCAGCCCCACACCATCCGCGCAGTCTGGAAACCTAATGGGTAAACTGGTGTACGAAACCGCGCCGCAGTTTACGGAAGCTGAACTTCAACAACTCACGGAAAGCCAAAACGAATTTGCCAATGCAATCTTTACGTATCAGGCTGAAGCCAAAGAAAACCTGGTAATTTCTCCATACAGCCTCTACCAGGCGCTCAGCATGATTTACGCCGGTGCTGCCGGTGAGACTGCCAGCGAAATGCGGCTGGCAATGCGCATTCCATGGGAAGACGCGCGTGTACACCGCCTGGTGAATGCCCTCAACCAGCAGATTCTTAACTCTGCTGGCTCCGAAACCGCCGACGGACAGGCCTTTGAGCTGCAAATAGCCAACGCACTCTGGGCGGCTCAGGATCGCGCTTTCGAGCAGGCTTTTCTGGATATCCTTTCCCAAAACTACGCTTCGGGATTGAGAACACTCGATTTCACGGATGCCAATGCTGCAAGCAAAGCCATCAACGACTGGGTTGCGGAGCAGACAAAACAGAAAATCACGCAGCTTGCTGATCCTTCGATGTTCAGCGCCGACACTGCCCTGACACTGACCAACGCGGTCTATTTCAAGGCTGCCTGGCGATTTCCATTCAACGAGTCCGCCACAGCTGAAGCCCCCTTCACGCTCCTCAATGGCGAGCAGCAAGACGTGCAAACCATGCACATGACCGAAACGCTCAACGTGAGCATCACGGAAGAGCTCACCACCGTGCAGCTGCCTTACGCCGGCGGGACAATGGTAATGGTAATCCTCATGCCCAGCCTTGACTCTTGGAAGGATCCCGATGCCCTTGCTCAAGTTTGGTCAGCCCAAGGGAGCTTACCCGAATTGCAGCCAGAATATTTATCACTCAGCATGCCAAAATTCCGCATCGAAACTCCCATCATGGATATGATCCCTGCTCTTGAATCGAATGGGATGCGTCTTGCCTTCACAGATAACGCAGATTTTTCCGGTATCAGCGGCGATCAATCGCTGTACGTCAGTACGATCGCCCAAAAAGCCTTCATTGACGTTAATGAACTGGGCACAGAAGCCTCCGCTGCTACTATCGCGGTAATGAGTGAAAAATCTCTCCCAGGTGGAGAACCGCTGCCACTCAGCATTGACCGTCCATTCATCTTCCAGATCCGCGACACCGCCACTGGCGCCATCCTCTTCATGGGCACTGTGATGCAACCTTGAGCCTGATAGGGAACAAATCGAAGAAAATCATCGTCCACTATACAGCGGACCCTAAAGAAACCCGCAAGAGGAGATAGAAAAAATGAAACCAAGCAAAATCTTATTCAGTATCGTGATGATCAGCGCTCTCATACTGGGAGCCTGTGTACCCGTGCAAAGCCCCGCTGAGCCCTACCCGGTGGACGAAACAGAAGAACCTTCGAATGCAGAAGATCAGCCGGGCGATGTCAGTGACTCAAGCGGCGACGCGGCTTATATCGTTGACCCACAGGCAGACCCTGAAGCTGTCAGACAGCTTGCGCAGTCCAATAACGGCTTCGCGCTGGCGCTCTACCAGGCACTGCGCGATCAAGACGGCAACCTGATCTACTCGCCTTACAGTATCTTCCAGGCGCTGCTCATGACGGCAGCCGGCGCTGAAGGCGCGACTGCCAGCCAGATGGCAAGTGTGTTGGGAGTGGATCTGAACAACCCTGAGATCCACAACCTGATGAACGCGCTCAATAAAGCGCTCACCTCACAACCCGAGTACCTGCAAAGCGATGCTCAGCCTCTGACCTTCAACATCGCCAATGCTATTTGGGCTCAAAAGGACTTCCATTTTGAGCAATCCTTCCTGGACACGCTTTCAGCCAATTACAACGCCGGACTGAAACTGGTGGATTTCAACAAACCTGAAGACGCGCGCGCCCTCATCAATCTGTGGGTAGCCGCTCAGACCAACGACAAGATCCAGGAGCTTATTCCAGAGGGCTTGCTCGATCAAATGACCCGCATGGTGCTCACAAACGCCATTTACTTTAAAGGCGCATGGTCCAATCAATTTGAAGAAAAAGACACTGAAGATGGAAGTTTCACGCTGCTTGACGGCAGCAGCGAGACTGTGCCTTTCATGCATGGCAATTTCACCCTCTCTGCCCTGGTGAGCGATAAGATCCAGGCAATCAGGCTGCCCTACGAAGGCGGCACCTATGCCATGGCAGCCATTATGCCTCTCGAAAACTTCGCTGAGTTTGAGGCACAACTGACCGCCGCAGACCTGGAACAGTTACTGAACAGTCTCCAGTCGTCCTCAGCCATAGTCGATCTGAGCATGCCAAAATTCCAGGCAGAAAGCCGCTTTGGTCTGGGTGAAATACTGGCTGGGCTCGGCATGCCGGATGCTTTTGATGCCCAAAAAGCTGATTTCTCGGGTATGACCGGCAAACCCGACCTGATGATCAGCTCGGTCTTGCACCAGGCGACCATCGACGTCAACGAGGAAGGCACCGAAGCTGCTGCCGCAACCGCTGTGGCAGCGAGTGTGACCTCCATGCCTGGGCAGAGCTACAGCATCCGCCTGGACAAGCCTTTCATCTACGTGATCTACGAAACCACCACCAACACCATTACTTTCATGGGGCGTGTGGTGAACCCGTAATTGGGATCAGCAACAAAAAACTCCTGCAATTGCAGGAGTTTTTTGTTCGGTTTGTTTAGCCAACCATGTAAGCCATGGAGACGGTGCCCGGTCCGACATGGCTGCCGATCACTGGGCTCACTTCCGAGCGAATGATCTCAACCGGATTGAGCCGCTCTTTGGCGAGATTTTCCATGGTGACCATGTCGTCAAATGCCAGCGCGTGGAAGGGTGCCAGGCGGACCGGGCTGCGCCCATCTACTCCATTTTCGACCAGTTCCACCATGCGGATCAGCGCCTTTTTGCGAGACCTTACGCTCTCTACCAGCTCAATTTTTCCGCCACGGATCTCCATGATCGGCTTGAGGTTCAACGTCGAACCGAGCAAGCGCTTGGCGGAGTTGATGCGTCCACCACGATGCAGGTACTCGAGGGTGTCCACGGTGAAATAGACACCGATGCGCCCATGAGCGTCCTGGGCTAATTCGTGGCATTCCTGCAGGCTGGCGCCCTTTTCAGCCGCTTGCGCGACTTCCAAAACCATCAAGCTCAGCGCCATCGAGACTAATTTCGAGTCCATCACAATCAGGTTTTCGGGGTTTCCCAGTTCAGCGCTGGCCTGAAGGGCAGAGTCGATCGTGGCAGAGATGCCGCTGGAAATGCCCAGGTAAAGCACCTGGTTGCCGGCATCCAATAATTTTCCAAAAACCTCGAGGAATTGCCCCACCGTCACCTGGCTGGTGGTGGCCATGCTCTTGGACTGACTTAATTGCTGGTAAAACTCCTCAGCCTGGATGTCGATTCCGTCGTAGTAAGACTTGCCTTCCCAATTAACTGTTAACGGCAAGACCGGAATTTGATATTGATCCACATATTCCTTGGGTAGATAAGCAGAAGAATCGGTGGCAATGATAACTTTGTTCATGGTAGCCTCCTCAGGCGTATTTCATGAAAGTATAGCACATACATTGTCATCCCTGTTTGCTTACCACTGTACGTGCTTACTACTGTATGAATGGGGATTTTTGGCGAGATTTTGGCACTATCAGATAGCACTTGATAGGTACAGAAGCCTCACCAGTGTTATCATGATGACATCTTGCCTGACGTATCCATCCTCAAAAAGGACGATGCGGGTCTAAGAAAGGTATTTATGGAAAAAATAAATTTAGAAAACAAAAATGCGATCGAGGAGGATCAAATTTCTCCGACGGTCCTGGAAGAAAAAAATGTCCAGTCGGATGGCAAACTCAAGCGCCCATTTCCGATCCTTTTAGCAGCTTTTGCGGCAGCAGTGCTGCTGGATCTGCTCTTCTTTGAAAAGGCATGGGGTTGGCACTGGGCAGTAGCGGTTAACTTGTATCTGATCGCGGCAGTTGTGAGCGCGCGTCTGGAGGGCAAACATCTGCCGCTCCCAAGCCTCACGCTTATGGTGCTGACCAGCCTCACTGCCCTGCTGACGGGCTTTCGCACTGCCAGTGCCACCACCACCGCGCTCGTGCTCGTGAGCGGGTTGGGCATGCTGCTGCTGACAGCCAGCCTGCTGAACGGGCAGTGGATGCAGTTCCGCCTGCGGGAATTGATCGGGGAGCTGTTCAAGCTGATCCCATCAGGGGTGATTGGCACACCCTTCTTGATACTGGAAGGCATCCAGCTCTCGCAGACCAGCAAAGAGCAAAACCCGTCGAAAAGTAAGCCGGGTCTGGCGATCTTGCGTGGCGTTCTGATTACCATCCCCCTCCTGCTGCTTTTTGGTTTGCTGCTGGCTTCGGCGGATACAATCTTCTCGGAACTGCTCGGTTCGGCCTTCGACTGGCTCAAGTTCGACATTTTTGATAATCTGATTCCGCAAATATTTTTTATCCTGCTGCTCACTTGGTTTGGTGCAGCCGCACTCTGGCACGCACTGACAAAAAGTGAAAACCAACTGGCAATCCAACCTGACAAACCCCTGTTCAAACCGTTTTTGGGAATGACAGAAACCAGCATTGCCCTGATCAGCCTGAATGTACTGTTTGCGCTTTTCCTGGTGGTGCAATTTCGCTATTTCTTCGCCGGCTCTGCCAATGTGAGCATTGACGGCTTCACCTATGCTGAATACGCCCGGCGCGGATTCTTCGAGCTGGTGGCTGTGGCTTTGATTGCCAGCGTTTTGTACTTTAGCCTGGCATCCTTCACCAAACGCGGCACACAGGCGAAAAAGCGCGCTTTTTCAGTGATGGCGGGTTTGCTGCTGGCACAGGTCGGTGTGATGTTAATTTCGGCTTTCCAGAGGCTGCGCCTGTATGAGCAGGCTTACGGCTTCACCAGCTTGCGCCTGGCAGCGCACGTCTTCATGGTCTTCGTTGGGCTGCTTTTGTTGGCTTTGATCCTCATGGAGCTGACGAATTCCTTCCGCAGGCTGGGGCTGGTGTTGGTGCTTGGCGTGCTGGCTTTCGCGCTGGTGATGGTGGGGCTGAACGAGGACGCATTGATCGCGCAACAGAACCTGGAAAGGGCTGTGCAGGGTGAAAAACTCGATGCCGCTTACCTGGTGCATGACCTCAGCAATGATGCAGTTCCGACGCTTTTCCGGTATATGGATGACCCGGATATTGACCCGGAATTGCAGGAAAAGCTGCAGCTGGTGATGGCATGCCGCTTTGCCAATTTTGAAGACAACTATGGCAAAGCCACCTGGCAGTCGATCACCATTCCCACGCTGGTTGCGGTGAAGCTCTATGTTCAGCATGATGAAGTTCTCAGCAGTGTCCCACTCGACACTATCAGCACGGGTTCCGCTGTTAGCATCGACGGTGAGACTATTTGGTGCTACGGTGCGCCGGATTTTTAACCCCCTTTTTTGGATTAGAAGGAATTGGTTGCCCGTGCTGTTCCGGGCTTGAAGGGGAACGGGACACCCTATCCGCTTGGCTACCAAGGCAGGGCCGCGTTCCCTACAAAAATGTACGATCCCCACATAGATCTCATTGTTGTTGGATCGACATACAAGAGAGAGAGAGAGAGAGAGAGAGAGATCGCCGCGCTGCGCTCGCGATGACGGGGGGTTCTGAGTTGTAGGGTGGGTTGGCGTCATTCAGCCTTGACCTGCCTGAGTCTCGATCTAGCCAACCCACCGCACAGGATCACGCAAGTCTCAATTGGTGGGTTGGTTATAGACAAATGGGTTTAGACTGAGTTTTCTCAACACCAACCCACCCTACATCTGATTAGAAGGAATTGGTTGCCCGTGCCGTTCCGGGCTTGAAGGGGAACGGGACACCCTATCCGCTTCGCTACCAGGGCAGGGCCGCGTTCCCCGCAAGAATAGATTCTTCGCAAAAGAGGCTCAGAATGACAGGGTTTTTGTTGGCTTGAATCCTTTCTGCCACTCTGCGCTCGCGATGACAATGGTGAACCTTAGTGCTCGTAGGTCGGAGTGAGCAACTGAGGCTCATTCCGACAAATCGTTGAGAAATTCTTTGTCATCCTGAACGAAGTGAAGGATCTACTTCTTAACGCCTAGATTCTTCGCAAAAAAGCTCAGAATGACAAAAATCGTCTGGTTGCGCATTTCAACCCGGTATTTCTGGAAACAAAAGAGAGATCGCTGCGCCGCGCTCGCGATGACAGATAAGCAATCAAGCAATCAATTTGCGGTAAGATTAGCCAGGAAAAACAATCGCATGCACACCCAATCTCTCTCACCCCAAGATGCCACCGGTCTGCTCAGCCTGATCGGCTTGGTCGCACTGTTTGTTAGCCTGCTTGTGCTGGTCAGGCGCACCCAGCGCAGGCGCCAGGAGGAATCTAAAATGACCCCCTCCCCAGCAGCGAAACCTTTCCCGCAAGCAGGCTCTTATATCCAATTACTCCCGTATTTTAAACAGGCAGACCTCCGCGAAAGACAGGTTGTCCTGCGCCAGGTTTTCGAAGAATGGCAGGCGAATTTCCTCCTGCGAGCACTGGACGGGCAGACGGAATTTTTGCGCGGCGAGACCCAAAAACGCGGTTTGCGCTACCAGCTAACCAGCACAAGCCTGGCACAAGCGCTGGCATTGTTTATCCAAACACAAATGGCACAGGATGGAGATGATTCGCGCGGCAGCTTTGAGCGCCTGCTGGCGCACCTGCTGGCGCACCCCGCCCTGGACCATCCCGCCCTCAGCAGCTGGCTCTCCATGCCGGACCTGCCCACCTCACCCCGCCTCGAGCCCGACCTGCACGCGGAAGCCTGGATTCTCGCTTCCCTGTTAGCCGCAAAAACGCAATGGGGCACTTTGGAGCGCTTCAATCTTGAGGAGGTCTTCCAGGAACGCTCACAAGCCTTGCTGGATGCCCTCAAGTCTCATCCCGAAGACCAAGACAGGGTTTTTAGCCCGCTTTTGCTCCGCATGATCGCTCAGCAGACGCCTGATCCGCTTTGGCAAACCCAAAGCGAGGCTGACTGGCAAGCCTTAAGACCGCTCTTGCGAGAGGAAGAAGGGCTGCCAGGCAGGCAGCAAGCCTTGAGCCTGCTGCAAATCGGGTTGGAAGGTTTGATCTTCCCTGATGATGGTTTTGCCGAAAGGTCCGAACTGGCTTTTTCGCGTCTGAAACGCGCCTTAGCCAGCCAGGAGCCGCTTGAAGGTGAGCTCGAAGAGGGTTTTTCGCGCCTTGCGAGCCTCAGTTGCTGTGTTCCGCTGGCGCTGCTTTACAAAAATGGGGAATTTGCCGCTCAGCTTTGGTCGCGCCTTAGCCAGGCACAGGCAGCCAAACAAGACGCCCTGGGAGCAAGCATGCGGTTATTAGCAATGATGAGTATGACAGGAACACTTTGGCTGGAATAGAATGAAGCCGAGCCAACTCCTATAACATCGGAATAGAGTTAATCTCCACCCTGTGGATCAAATTTTGGAATTCTTCCGGTGGGATGGTACTGTAGTCCTTGTTGGAGATATAAGCCGCACGGAAAGCGGCCGCGCGTCTTGTGATCTCCACCAGGTCCAGCCCGCTCACAAATCCATCCACCAAGCCTGCGCACAATGCCCCCCTCGCCCCAGTCACTCTGCGAACTGGCACCTTTAAGGGTGAAGCCATAACCATCTGGTGCTTTGAGGAAAGCAGCACACCGCCAGTTTCCAGCACCAGTGCCACAAATTCGATCCCCTGCTGCAAGAAGTGCATCGCTGCCCGTTTTGCCATATCGAAGGTTCCAATTTCATAGCCCACCAGGCGCTCCGCTTCAGTCGCTTCAGGGTAAATCAGCCAGGGGATTTCTTCAATACCAAGGCTGAGTGGTGCTGCGGTCGCATCAAGAACAACATTGACGCCTTTCGCTTTCAGCATTCGGATCAAAATCGCGTAGAAGTCTTCAGGCACGCCCGGCGGCAGACTTCCCGCAACAACCCAGATATCACCGGGGTTAGCATATTTACCCGCTTTTTCAAACATCTCTTCAATCGCGGCTGGTGGAACGTGCGGACCAATCTCATTGACCAGCATGTACCAATCGTTGTCTTCTTCCTGGACAACCGTGTTGGAGCGGGTTTCGCCATCCACCCAGACGAAATCCGTCTTGATGCCAAGCTTAGTCAGCCCGTCCTCGAGCATCTTTCCCGCGCCCCCACCCACCCAGGCAAGTGCCAGACTGGGCTGCCCAAGCACACTCAAACCCCGCGACGCATTGAAACCCTTGCCGCCCCAATCCAAATGGGCTGGAGCAGCGCGTAATATCTCATTAAACTTGAGGCGCTTGACCACCAAGGTCCGGTCTACGCTGGGATTAGGGGTGAGGGTTACGATCATGAATTAATTTTATCAGGAATAACCGCATTTTACATTTTCCTTGGAAAAAATCATGGGTTAAGTGACATTTCTTGTGCGAAGGCGGTAACTCCCATCAGAAAGATCCAGGCGCAGGTTTTCAAGAAAGCAGGTCGCGCCAGTTTCGGAGGATATCCAGTTAGCGACCACCTGCCAGGCGGCTTCGTGATCCTTCCCAACCTGTTTTTTTAGCCGACCGTCCTGCCCAAGCCAAACAAGCGCACTGGTTGGAGCAGGCTGGGGGAAGACACGCAAACGGCGTTTGGAATTTACCTCCACCAGCAGCTTGCCCAGACCAGGCATTCCCAGGCTCAACAACTGCAGGAACGCCTGCTGGCAATCTTTGCCGGTTTCGCTGACATAAGGCAGACTCAGACATGCTCCAGCTTCGTAAGAAAAACCCTCAAAGCAGCTCGCTGTCTGCACCATTTGCGCCATCAAATCAGACGAATTGCTCAAGGCGTTTAGCTTGAAGAGCAAATCGGCATCCGGCACGCGTGCTTTCCACCGCCCGAGCGACGCATCCAAGAGCAGCAGTTTACCTTCAGCAAAACCCAGGTTTTCATCCAGCCCAAGAACGAAATATGCTGTGGAGCTTGCCGCCCCATCACGCTTCAGCACCAGCCAGAGGCGTTCACCAGCTGCGGCAGCACACGGCAGCGGGAACCACACGCTCACCCAGCCATAGCTTTCGGTCGGGATCGCGCTGGCAGCCAGAACCGCCTCTGCCCGCACATTGCCAGAAGGCTGCCCAAGCGCATCGGTTTGGATCTGGAAGCGGACCTGATCCAGGGGATTGCCAATTTTCCTGATCCGCACACCCACAGAAGCTACCTCTATCGAATTTGTAGATGTGAAGGATTGTGCCAGGCTCATTTGTGCGATGCTTGCCCCCATTGCCTGAAAGCCCTGCTGGGTGGGAGCATGCCCCAGGATGTCAGTGTGGGCGGGCCACTGCCGCCAGCGCATGCGCTCAAACCAACTACGGCAGAGCACCTGGCTTTTACTTGTTTTGGCAGTTGGCAGCAGCTTGGTGATGGGCTGCGCCATCCGGCTCAAACTCGCGTCCCTCAAAAGCAGCGCCTGCTCCTCGCTCAGCACGCCTCGCCTGAGCAGGACCTCCTTGACGCCATAAATCGCCTGGCTGGTGGCATCGTCCTTCCAGTCCGTCTGCGCAAGCGCGCCAAAGTCCTTCCCAGGTTCCATGCTGCGGTAGCTCACCGCCACCCGATTTGCCAGCTCTTGCAGGGAAGACTCAAGCGCTGTCACGCCTGCCGGCTGGCTGACCCGGTCCACGTAACCCCACCACGCCAAGCGATCTGAGGGATCGTATATTTCAACCCCGGCACCCAGCAAGCTTTGCATACCACTAAAACCAAGCCCCGCGTCTTCGAGGCTCAGAATTGCCTCTTGCGGAGAGCCGATGGCATCCCAACTCAGGCTGAGCGGCGTCAATCCCGGCACTTGCGACCGGTCAGTCAGAAAAGCACGCCAGCTCACGGCAGCCTCCATCCAAGGCGATACCAAGCTTTGACTGAGACCGTCCGTGAGATTGGCGCTGCTCCATTCGCTTCGCGTTGAAAACAATAAAAGCGCTGAAGGCTGCCCGACTGCAGGTGGTGCCCGGTGCCAACCCGCAGATGTGTCGTCAGCGCCAAGCCTCCGCTTTCGGACCAAACAGCCTGCCGCATTTGATCATCGATCAGGCTGGCGTTTTGCTTCAGGCTGCTGATGGCGTGGTAAGCCCCAAAAGTTTGTTGGGGTAAGCACATAAAATCATCCAGTTCGAGCCGATGCGCACCAGGATCCACATGGAAACCTTCCAGAACCAGCTGATGTCCCATGGCAAAGCCGCCCAAAGGCAAATCACCCCAGGGTAAAGAGAGGGGCTCCATGCGCAGACTGGCTTGCCCCGATTCGAGCTCGCTGGCTGGCCCATGCCACGCAGGCACTCCGTCCACCTTTATCGTCCAACGCAACCTGAGGTCTGCTTCCGTGGGCGGGGTAAAAAAACGCAGCAGCGGCAGCAAGCCAATCCCCTGCAAGCGGGTAACATCGAGAACAGAAATCGTCCAGCTTGCCAGGCTATGCCAACCGCTGCCGCTCCAGTCGTAGCGACAATACGCACCCGAAGAGGCACTCGCGTCCGTCAGCACAGTACCTCCAAGACCGCTTTCTGCTTCAAAAACCAGGTTGGGGAGGACGCCGCTATCAGGCAAACACATGCTGCCCAGCCAGAAATCTGCCAGGGGTTCTCCTGAAGTTGTGTTTTTCACTTCCACGCGCAAGGGTAAGGGCCACAGATTGCCAATCGCCTGAAGATTGACATCAAACCAGTTGTCGTGCCCAATAGCAGCATCATCATGGTTGTAGAGCGTGATCCCACTTACCAAGCCCGAGCCCGAGGTGTTTGAGAGCGGAACTGGCAGTTCATCCCCATAGAAGAAATTTTCACGTTCCCAGTTGAGCTTGATGCTGAAGCTTCCAGCATCGGCTGAACGCGGATGAACCGGCAAGACCTGCCAGTTAAACGCTTTCAGTGGTGAATAAAGATAAGACTGGCGCGTTTCGCTCCAAACGCGCAGGCACAGATCCGGTCTGCGGGAAGCAGATGAGCGCAGAGCCTCAAGGCGGTCGGTCACCGCTTGCAATTCCAGCAGGGATCCCCTCAGGCTGATGATGGCGGTTTCCTCCAGCTTTGCTTCACCAGCCGACTGCATCTGCCAATCGCTGCCAAGCATCCCCGGCAGCATGCCCGCGCCCTGCAGTTCAAACCAGCTTAGCCCCGAGGAGCTGTTCATGAACCCAATCGCCAGGGCGGTCATCAGCGCCAGCTTTCACTTTCCTGCCATTCCCACTGAATGTGCATGGCACTTTGCGCGTTTTGCAGCTCCTGCAGACGCAGCTTATCCATCTGCAGGTCAAACTGGCGTTTTAGGTGTTCCGCCCAAAGCTGAAGCTGCGCGCGGTCAGCAGGAAGGTTGGTGTGGCTGCTCAAGTCGTAGTGCAGCACCGTGCTGATCAGGATGGCTGCCGCGCCGCTGAAAATGGCTGGCAGACAGGTCTCTGGCAGGTCGCCAGTGAGTACGCCATCCAGTCCGGTGATGGAATAGGCATGGTTTATGCTCAGGTTAATTTCCTCCAGCGCCAGCCTTACGGCTTCTTCGCGGGTTTCCTGAGGGGCTGCCAGCCCATGCGGATCCAGAAATTGAGTGCCAAGGCGTTCGGTGAGGCTGCTCAGGGTAATCATTCCGTGCTCCTTTTGGTGGTTTTAGCGCGCTTCTGGCGCAGCGCGTGATAGTCTGCTGGTGTGAATTGACGCTTCCAGCCGCGGGCGTCCACGATGGTCAGGCTGCCATCGGCATGCAGGGCATACGCCAGTGCTCCGGGACCGACCAGGTCTTCAACGACTTGCTTTAAGATATCCTCTCGCATTATTCCTCCAAACTGCCCCGCAGAGAATAACTCCCTGCGGGGCTTGTAGTGATGGTTTACTTGCTGGCGCGCAAGCCGTCTTCCAGGGCAGTGCCCAGGATATAGCTGACCAAGAGCGCCAGGATGCCAGCCAGTTGATCCCCGTCCAGCGGGAAATCAGGCTTTACGACCCTGATGACCATGAAAACCAGTCCCACCAGGGTTGCCCAAAACTTGCGTGAACTTAAGAGGGTCTTCCATTTTTCCATGCGATTCTCCTTTCGAACCTAAGCAACATTGCACTTGAACAAGGGGCGGAAGTCGTTGACCCAAACCGCCAGGTAGTGGCGCACTTTCAGGCGATGTTCGTCATTTGTGAAGACCGCCGGAGAAAGCTCGTCGCCAGCTATGAAAATTTCAGGCGCCAGACCAAAGCGTTCTCCCACAAAGATTGCGGGTGCCACGCGCGGGTCGCAAGCAGCCGCCCAGTCGTTGGCATCCGTCCATTCCGGCACCACCAGCGGCGCGGCACTGCCCTTGAGGACGTTGTCGTAGACGTAGTCAGGCTCGCGCACCAGTGAACCGGTGCAGATTTCCATCGCCGCCTTTTGCTGCGCACGCCCCACCAGGATGAATTTGGGGTTGACAGCCATACGCGGACCTGCACCGTACAAAGTAACGGCGTTCTTGATCAGCATTGGCTGGTTGTAGACCTTGGCGCTCACCAGGTCCCAATTGGTGTGGTTGAGCGCCACGGTGTCGAGGTTAGCATGCCCGCCAGGGTTTGTAACATCGGTGGTATTGAACAACTGACTGCCGTCTGCCAGGTGGGGACCCGTGCCGCCGTTGACAGTGAAGACCTCCGCCACCAAGCGTGAGATTTTGCGCATGCCAGCAGAAGCGAGCTCACGGGCATAAGAACGCAGTTTGCGGGTCTCATCGCGGTCGATTAGCTCGAGTGTGAGGGGGATGTAGCCGCCATATTTGACGAAATTGGCGGTTTCAGGCGAATCGCCGACCTGCAATTCGGGGTAGGCTCCGCCTTCCGCGATACTCGGCAGGTCGCCCACGGTGCCGATCAGAGTGCCGCTGATCTCATGCAGGCTGTTGAAGTGTTCCTGCACGGTGACATCTTTCCACCAGTCGTAGCCAGCCTTGCCCAGCTCCTCCCAGGTGTTTGTCACCAGCTTGTTGAGGCTGTTCTTGACCAGACCGCTGAAGTCGGCGGTGCTTGCCAGCTGAGCGCGCTCAGGGAAATACCCGCCGTGCATGTCGTAGTCGCCAGTGGTGTTGAGATAGAGCTCTCGAATGCCCGAAAGACGCGGCACCGAGGCTGAAACCATCTGCTTTTCACGCGGCGCGCCAAACAGGTCATCCACGGCTGCCTGCAGCCGCTCCGAGGGCTCGACCATGCCTTCGATGCGGGCAGGTCCCTGCACGCTTTTGGCGCCGTCGTACTCACCCAGCAAGCTATGCGCCTCGCGCAGAGCCGCTTTGAGTTCGGCAGGCGCAAAGGTGCGGCCCTGGAACTGGCTGCGGATGCGCTGCTGCATTCCGACAGGCAGGCGCGTGTTCGTCAGGGAACCTTCAAGCAGGTAAGCGCTCATCTCAGAGCGCATTGCCCGCATTTCTGAAAGCTGCTCCTGCAGCTCACGGGTTGGTGAAGCGGGTTGGACAGGCATTGTTTCTGCCTGCAGCCCGGCTTGATCGTTATTCTGATTTACTTCCATCCTTTTTCCTCCGATTTGTAAGGGTTCGATGCCAAGTTGATTGAGCGCGCGCAGGAAGATCCCACCGCGTGCCGGGTTATAGACCAGGTCGACGGAGTAGATCTTGAGGATCTTCTCCACCTTGCCAGCCTTCCCTTTGAATAAAACATCCGCTGAAAAGCCCACTCTCACTGCCGGTTCGTCGCTGGCTTCCAGCACTTGCCTGCCAATTTCAGCGAGGACTTTCGCGGACGGACCAAAAGCGGTCAGTTCTGCCCGCACACCGCTGACTTCTTCGTCCCAGCGGGTATCCCGCAGGACGCCGGCGATATCGCGCACCGAGCGGGCACTGAGACTGTGATCCACAAAACAATTGACGCCTTCCCAGAGTGCCAGCGACTCGCGCAGCACCTCCGCCGGGAATTCCCAACCGTTTGCCACCCCGGCGGTGATCGCCAGGATCTCAAAACGGTCGTGACTAACAGGGTTTACCTCCAGATTCAAATGCTCTCTGAATTCACCCATTCGACTCCTTTCATTCTCTTCCTTTCCAGACAGCTTTCTTTGCCCCACGCAAAAATCCATGGCTGTTCTTAAGCCTGTTCGCTCTGGTTGTTCGCGACTGCCGGCAACTGCTCGCCCATGAAGCGATAAACCAGGCGCAGCATTTCCTCGGAGCTGATCAAGCCCTTTTCATGCAATCCCATAGCAATCGCCGCAGCCTTTTGCCCGGCATCGGCTAACTCGGCATTGTCGCGCGCGGAGATATCGCCGCCAGAGACGCTTATTTGGGCAGCCGGATCGACACTCGGGTCAAAATACGCCCGCCTCTCAACGGCTACGCGCAGCAGATCCTGCAGAAACCAACACATTGCCCGCTGCCTTTCCGCAAAACGGCGATAGGTCGGATTGCCTGATGCCTCTGCCGTGGTTTTGGTCGAAGATTCTGGCTCAGCCAAGAAGTGCAACGGTAGCCCCACGCCGGCCGCGATCATCTTCTTGATTGCCAGACCATCGCTGGAGGCATCCAGCGCCTCCAACTTGGGAGCGATGACCGACCATTCCTCATTTTCATCCGTCACCAACACCGAACCTGGCGCGGGTGGATGAAGCGCTAACTGCGCCTGCCGGTTCGAGCGCGCGCTTTCGTTGGCAAATCTTGCCCTCACCACGTAGACAAAGGCGTTGCGAAAACGGTTCAGCCGCACCCGGTCCTCCAGCCAGGCGCTGTAACGCGAGAGCCACTTCAGCACGGGCGCCAGGTCGCTCTCACCCCATTGAGACCCAACCGGCCGGTTGACCGCGTAGTGGAGCATGACCGGGCTAAAAGCTCCTCCCTCCCCGGGTCTGTCTTTTCCCGGCTGATAGGCTGAATAAATGCGTCCATCGCCATCCAAACCAGGCTTGCCCACATAGAAGAGTTTCTGCTCAATGTCTGTTTGGCTTGATTCGATCCTGGCGATATCCGCGCTCGGGATAACCCGCAGATAGCTCATGCCAGATGCGTCGGTGGAGAGCAGCAAAAACAGATTTCCGCTGAGTACCAATTCATCCGAGAGCTCACCAGCCCGCAGGCTGAGATGGTTCAGGCGGTGATTCCAGAACCGCTCCAGGAATGCCTGGGTAGCCGCATGCGGGCAGCTCACCACAAAACCGCCACCAGTAACATAGGTCGTGGTCAGTTCAGTGATGCGGCGCGCCAGGGGGTTGAAGCGCCAGGCGTCCATGCAGTCCGCCAGCACCTGTTCGCGGTCGTAAGCCAGGCGGTCGCGCTGGCTTTCGCCTGCCTGCCAGGCACCCACCAACAAGGTGTTTTCCGTTTCTTCCAGGCTGAGCTGTTTTTGGTGCTCTTCCGTTTGAGGCTGAAGCCCCAAAAATTGGCGTAACTGATAACGCAGGCTGCTCATGCTTCCACCGCCTGGCACTGCACGCATTCAGCCGCGCGCTTACCCCTGACCGGGCAAATTTCTCCGTCCAGCGGGCAGATCACCCTGGCTGCTTCCGTTCTTCCAAAATATGCCAACACGTCGACAGGCGTCCCGTTCCAGCGGTCATAATCCATATAGTTGCCCACGCCGCCAATCGCCGGACCCCGTTCGGAGGTCTGGTGGATCAGCCAGCGGTCAACACCCTTGGGCATGCGCGGTGGGCAGGGGTACTCGGGTGTGTACTGCGGGAAGGGGCGCCGGTAGTAATACTGCGCCAGCCACCAGTCCAACTTTGGCAGGTCCGCCACGCGCAGGTTGGCATCCACCCACATCGCCCGCGAGTAGACAATCGGCAAGCGCCCGGTTTCCTGCTCAAGCAATTCGAGGCTGGTCAACAGGGTGTTGGTGATCACCGCCCGGGTCTGCCCATGCTCCAGCTCCACATCTAACACCAGCCTGACTTCATCCAGGTTGATGCCTTCAAGGATTTTCAGAAAACCATTCACCTGCTTGAGGGCGGGCTCTCCTGGGTAAAGTACGTGGTAGGGCATCACGCAGGCCCCAATTGCCAACGCTTGTTGGGAAAAAAGCTTGAACATCGGGTCGTGATATCCCCACGAAACGCCCGCTCGAATCGCGATGAAGTTCACCGCGGGGTTGTGGGCTGCAATCTGATCAAAATCAGGCGTTTGCCTCAGATCGGCACTGGCGTTATAACGCGACAGGTCAATCCCAAAGGCAAATTCCTGATTACGCACAAAATAACTCATCAAAAACCTCCATCCATTTCCAAAATTGGGTCACTGGCAGGAATCAAGACAGACTGTGATGAAAGATGCCAGCTTTGCTCGTCGAGAAGCGCGCACATAGACGCCGAGAGCACCAGGTCATCATGCAGCAAGCCGCCCTCAGGATCGCGCGCGCCCTCGGGCACGCTCCAGCGCAGAGACCTTTCCGGTCCGGGGCTGACTTCTGCCTGCAGACCAGCCAGCTGGCGGTAGAAAAGCGCCTGAAGGCGGTCCTGCTCGGCAGCCATCTGCCCCAAAAGCGGGTTGGCGCTCCACTGTTCGGGAGCACTTCTTGGAGAAAAATCCTGAAAGCGGCCTGTATCCACCACCGCCAGAAATCCCCACCCCAGGCGTGATTTCAACTGCCGCGTGAACTGCAGCGCAATCACCTTTTCACCCAGCTTGTCGCGCAGGAAGGACCCCACGCCCGCTCCCACCCCGCTGGCATCCACGACGATCTTTTCCGGCTGCCAGAGCTCCGCCAGGCGCAGCAAGCGCGCGTAGAGCGTGCTGTGCCTTTCGCCCTGCCAGATCTGGCGGTTGACTACCTTGTAAATGGGCTTACCCACCAGGTCTTCACCCAGCAGCGAAAAGTCCAGCTCCACAACCGTCACCGCGGTCAGATCCCGTTCAGGGTTATCCAGCGCGGTGTTTGCTCCACCCTGGCGCAGGGCTTCATCCTCGCCTGCCAGGTCGATCAGCAAGGCGTAGCGCCTGCCCGGCAAAGGGGTCTCGAGGGCGGCATGCGCGCCCTGCATCAAACCAAGCCTGCTGGGAGTGAACAAGCCGCCGGCAAAATCGATCTCCTCACTGAAAAACTGGCTGCGGACCATCGGATGGCTGCGCCCCATGCGCGCAATCTGCTCATCCACAAACATTCCGTAAGCCGGGACCTCCGACCTCACCTCTTCCGCGCTGATCTGAAAGACCCGCCGGATGCCGTCGCGCGCTTCTGCTTCCCTGGCTGCCCGCAGTTCGCGCGCCAAAAGGGTCTGAGCGCTCCAGGCTGTGCCCCAGAAAACGCGCGTGGCGTTGGTGGAGGCTGCCATGGGGGCAATTTGTTTATCGTATTTGGCAATTTCGATGTCCTGTGCCTCATCCAGCGAAAGCAGGGTGGAAGCAGTTGCACCGACGATATTGGAGCCCGGTGCCGCTGAGAGGAAAGTAAGATGGGATTTGTGAAAACGGTAGTGATTGCCAGCGCTTTTATGCCAGTTGCCGCGCGTCAGAAAATTCGCTTCCAGGGCGGTTTCCAGGCGGCGCATGGCGTTCAGGCTTTGAGGCTGGTAAGTTGGTGAGAGCTTCACCATTTCGGCGCCTTGCTCCGACAGGAGTGCCATCAGGTAAACCTCGAGCTGCGCCTGCATCAGGTTCTTACCGGATTGACGCGGGAACATGACCACGATCGACAGCCCCTGGTTGTGCAGCACGGAATTCACGATCGCGTTGGCAGCTGCTTGCTGGTAGGCGCGCAGTTTGATGCCGCCGAAGACGCGCGTGAAGGTACCAACCTTGCGCAGGGAACGCAAAAAATCGGGGCGGCTCAGGCTCTCAGATTCCGAAAGGCGCATTCGCCGGCAGTAGCCAAGGTCAGTTCTGGGGAGAGTCAGCGCTTCAGTCATGGCTTTCCTCAGTTATCTGCCTGAGCTCCTGGTTGAAGTCTGTCAGGCACTTCAGCAACTCCTTCGAATCGTCGCCCTTTCCGGGTGAAAGCAGCATGATATTCACGCGCAGTACCGATGCCATGCGGGAGCAGGTCAAGCCCAGCAGATCAAGCGATTTTGCCAGGTTTGCCGGGTAATCCTCCTCGCCGGCGCTCTCAGCGGCACGCACGAAGCGCTTCAGCGTGCGCGAGAGCATGCTGACCTCCTCGTTCAGGTTGAGTTTGGCAGCTTCAGAAAGCTGCAGGCGTTCAGCCGGGCTGAATTCCGCCAGAAAAGCTTCCCGTTCAGCCAGTCGGTCCAGTTGCTCACTTTGCGCCTGCCGGAGAGTGCCCGCCGAAGATGGGCGGGCTTTTCCGGATGGCTGCGTATGAGCCTGACAAGTGGGGTTTGAGTGTCGCATGTTACGCCGCCTCCTTTTATAGAACTTTTGTTCTATCATGGCAATAGTTTAGCGTCTTTTGTGGCACTTGGATAGAGGTCAAAAGTTGCCAATTTTATTAGAAAATGTCATCTTTTACACCAGCGGTATACTTGTGGTGTTCACTTGGAGGATTTAAAAATGCGCCGAATAGACCGTGAAATGGACCCCGATTTTACCCGTGAAGTGATTGACCGCAGCCCTTTTGGCGTTTTGGCGTGCGTCACGCCCGAAGGTAAGCCCTATGCCATCCCGCTTTCCATCGCGAGAGATGGGGACAGGCTGTTGTTCCATTCCGCCGCGGCCGGCAGCAAGGTGGATTACCTGCCGGATGGTCAGGAGGTGTCGCTCACTTTCGTCTCGCACGTGCAGGTGCCCGAACTGTTCAGCCCGGAGGAACTTGCAGACATGCTGAACGAACCAGGAGCCGCTTCGATGCTGGGGTCCAAAGTCTTCACCACCGAGTTTGAATCCGCCTGCGTGCAGGGCAGAGTTTACGAGCTGACCGATCCCGCGGAAAAAATATTCGCTTTGCGCTGTATTTGTGAGAAGTTCACCCCGGAGAAGATGGCGTTTTTTGAGCTGGCGGTAAACAACGCGTTGAAGATCACCAGGGTGTATGAGATTCGGATTGAGAGCCTGACCAGCAAGCGCAAACGCTTCGACGCGCAGGGGAATGAATTGAAAGGGCAAACGAGAGGTTAAAAGTCCTCTAATTAGGGTCTATTCTGCTCAGCAATTCTTAGATATCCCATTAAGCTAATTTAGTATTTCAGAGCAACCTTGATCGGGCATAACATCCAGCCATGAATAAACATCCTGCTCGATAAATCCACCTTTTTTTGACTACTCTACTTAAGCAAGAAATTTTTTATTACAGAAAGCATGTCGTTAAATTTGCGCTGTTGTCTACTTACGGTTATGCAAGAATAATCTGAAAATCAAGTTTATAATTATAGCCCTTCTGAATCTGATCTTCTTTTAAGACAAAGGTTGCAAATGGTCCTAAATATTCGGGATTTACACAAAGCATACGGTCCAAAAAAGGTACTGAATGGATTATCGTACCAATTTGAGGAAGGTAAAATCTACAGTATTATTGGTCGTAATGGTGCTGGAAAAACAACCTTGTTTAATTGCATTAACCGGGATGTCAGCTTTGAAGAAGGCACCATCACACTACAAGATGGGACTAAGGAAAGAGAACTGAGCTTTGATGAGACAGGCATGGTATCAGCCACTCCAATTCTGCCTGAATTTCTCACTGGCTATGAATTCATTAGCTGCTTTCTTTCATTTAGTGACAGTTCTACCAAACCAAACGATCAAACTATCGCAGATTACTTCAACTTGTTTAGGATACAGGAGAGCGATCGCTTTAATTTGATAAAAAACTACTCTTATGGCATGAAAAATAAACTACAGTTATTATGTTGCCTGATCAGAAACCCAATGGTTATCCTGCTTGATGAACCCCTCTCTTCGTTTGATATCATCGTCTCACATGACATAAAAGAGCAATTGGTAGAAATGAAGCAGAATCATATTATCTTGATGTCAACGCATATCCTGCAGTTGGCAACTGACGTGAGCGATGAGATAGTGTTATTGAAAAACGGAACTCTGACTGGTTTTGATTGGAAAGGCTATCATCGCGAGGATTACGAAAAATACTTAATTGATGCACTCAATGAAGAGGATTGAAATGCACAACCTCCTGGTCTACTTGAAGGTGTTGCTCCTCATCAATGCAAACAGCCTCCTTTACTATTTGGGTAAACTGCCTATCATAAAACGCTTGATCACGCCAAACCTCTATAAGAATACCCAGTCTAAAGTATTCTTTAGCTTTTTTGGTACATTGCTTGACTTAATAAAATCCACTTTAGCACAGACTATCCTTGTTGTCGTGTTTGTCCGTTACATTCCTTTACTATTGCACCAACAATCCCTGGGTGATGCTCCCTCAATAGGTGTGGAAACTTCTCTTTTTGTGCTGCTCTTTTGCATCCTACCTTCTTTTTTACAATCCTCGATTTTCCAAGGCAGCAAAGGGGACTACACTTTCTTAAATCATTTTTCCATTAATCCAGACGAATATTATAGAGTAAAAAATGGAAGTGTATTAATCCGTCAAGCCATCCTACTCTTTCCAGCGATGTTATTCCTTTTTCAAGATTTTCTTATTACCTTAAGTTTATTAGGCGTAAAACTTGCCTGCATGATGGTAGGAAATATGTATTTCCTTAATCAATACAGAGTGAAACGCAGAGTTGGTAGTGTAAAACTTCGGTTTTTGGCTTTTGCGTCTTTTGTGGTTCTTACTTACGTTGGTGTGTACTTCGATCGCATTCCGGGAATCTATCCTTCTGAAATAACCGCTATTGTCGTTTTTCTAATATCGCTAGTGATTACTACCATTGGGTTGAATTACATGGTTCATTATCAGAATTTTAAGGAAATTGCAGTTCAATACGCCAGCAAAGATGTCATTGCACTCAGGATCTCTGTAACGACTGCCTTAAACGAGGACGATACCGGATTAGTAACTTCTGATTGGTCTGCAAACAAAGAATATTGGGAAAGAAACAAAATCAAAAGACCGGCAACCTATATTGAGAACACCTTCAATGACAGGTTACGAAGACCAATAAGTGGTTTTACGAACCAAACCATCATTCGGAACTTGATACTACTCGTAGGTGCAGGAATTTTGATCAGGACAGGTGTTATACGCCTTGATGAGACAAACCTGATGAAGTATTCACCAATCCTCATAAGCCTTGTGATGAGCATGACTTATGGCGTTTCTTACCTGCAGCTTTGCTTTAGGAATCTTGACCTCCCCTTGCTATATCACCATCTTTACACACGAGAAACGATTGTTGAGTCAATGAGAAAGCGGTTCATATTCCTTGTAAGGAACGGTCTCCTGCTCTTATCGGCTTTCGCATTAAGCCTTTTCCTTTTCCTCCAAATTGCAGAGATACATCTGACCAAAGAGATCTTACTGGGTTTCATGACCGTTAGTGTCTTGGTTTTCCTGGTATACGAACTATACCATCTCCTCATCTACTATGCTCTACAGCCTTATTCTTCAGAACTCTCTGTTAAGAGTCCGATTTTTTCAATCTTGTCTGTTTTGGAAAGCCTATTTGGTGTCTATTTCCTCTTCGCCCGCGCGAATATATTACATCTTATCCTTCCATTGTCAGTCATTGCAGCAGGATTGCTTGCCTGCAATTTACTTTTGACAATGTTCATCGATAAAACCTTCAAGTTGAGGTACTGATCGGCAAACGAGTGGTTAAAAGTCCGGCAGCCTGAGCCCGTTTTGCTTCAGCCAGCGGCGTTGGGTTTCGTAACCCGGCAGCATCTGCTCCAGGAATGCCCAGAAAGCCCGCGAATGGTCGTGGTGGCGGGTGTGCGCCAATTCATGCACCACCACGTACTCAAGCGCTTCTGGTGGCACCATTGCCAGCCGCAGCGAAAAATTGAGCGAATTCTGCCGACTGCATGAGCCCCAGCGCCTTTTTGCCCCGGTGATGCGGATCGATTTGACCTGCAAACCCCACTGCCTGGCAACCCTCTCAGCAATTGCGGTGACCGCCTTGCGCGTATATTCGCGATAGAAAGCTTTCAGCCTCTCCACCCCTGTTTTTTGCTCTTTCTTCAACAAGAAGAAACCCTGCCCCTGTTTGAAAACCAGGCCTTTTACGCCTGTATCTGCCGGGTGGAGTGGATATTGCGCGCCTGCAAGCCAGAGCAACTCGCCTTCCACAAATCGCAGTGCCTGCGCGGGTGGAGAAACTTGCGCCATAATCGCTTTTTTCTCAGCAATCCAGCCGGCATGCTGCGCCAGGAAGCTGTTGATCTGGCGCTTGCTGGTGCCTTGAGGTGCCTTTAGCACCACCTTGCCCCCAGGCAGCACCTGCAACATCACGCGCTTGCGGCGTCGGTCAAAGATGATCTCATCGGGTTTTGGCAGCATAGGCTGATTATAAGCGTGGAGCGCTGATTGGGCACCGATTTCGAGTACAATCTGTGCATATGAAACTGCTCCCTAAGGGTTGGATAATTTGCCTGGCATTGTTTTTTTCCCTGACCGCCTGCACTGGAGGCGGGAAGGCTTTGCCGCTTGTGTCCGCGCCAGACCCGCAGGGTCGGTTCGAATTTTCGATGCCGGAGGGCTGGCAGAGCCGGATTGAGGGCGATGTCAGCATCTACACGCCTTCCGGCTACGACGGCAGCGAAGAAGACCTGCGCGTGCTGCTTTACCTCTCCCCCACCAATACATTTAACACTGCTGAGCACCTTGATGCGGCAGAACCGCTGATCCAGGACTTCCTCAGCAGCCATCTCGACGAAGATTACGAGGTTATTGACCAAGGCGAGATCAGAGTAGACAAGTACCCCGCATTAAAGCTCGAGATTGCCAAACCTCACCAGGATTCTTACATGCTTGGCCAGGTGGTGATCGCCGCGATGCCCGGCGTGGTGGTCATGCTGCTTGGAACGGGAATTCAAGCGGACTGGGAAGCCTTCGATCCGACTTTCCGCGCCATGCTATCAGACTTTCACCTGATCAGCGCCTTCACCCCCACCCCTCCGCAGAGTTAGCAATGCGCGCCATTTTCCGCTTGATCTCCCTTCTGCTGCTGCTGAGCGTACTGACAGCCTGCCAGTATCAGACCACTCTGCCAGGGCGAAGTGAGGTGCCCATCTACAAGCCGCCGCAGGTCCAAACCCCCACGCCCTCGCCAACAGCCACGCCCGAGCCAGTGAACTACATCCAGACCGGCAGCCCGGTGCAGGTGAGCGCCGGTATGTATTCCTTTGAGCCTGTTACTGTGTGGGACGAAAGCGGAGAGCCGCTCAGAATTGACATCAAAGACACCCGCGTCACCCTAAGCAACGCGCAGGAGACTCTCTTTTTCAGCCTTGCAAGTGAACCGGCGCCTTCAGGTTCCACCACCCAGGCATGTCTGGACACGATCCTTCAGCGCATGGCTGCAGATCTTTCGGATCTTGCCTACAGCGAGCCCGCTCCCCTGCCAACCCAGGCTGGCACGGGGCTGCAAGTCCAGCTGCAGGCGAAGGTCTTCAGCCAGACCTCGATTGGAGCTCTCCAGGTGATTCAGGCAAACCAGCGCTGTTTCAGCTTGCTTGGTCTCGCCACCGCCGAGGATTCATCCTCGCTTTGGGAAGTTTCAGGCGCGCCAATCATGAGCCGCTTGCAGCAATCCGTGCGCTTCCTGGAGGCTTCGCAGTTGATGTACTGCGACGTGGCAAAGGATGCCAGCTACGGCTACTCCCCCGAAAATCCAATTCGAACCGGCAACATTAACCTCTACGATGGGCGCACCCGCCAGGAGACCTACCTGCTGACCTTGCGCGGACCAAACTACGAAGAAGTCTTCTTCTCGCGCCTTTCCCCTGAGTTTAACGAACTGGGCGTGATCGTCGACCCCTATCGCATCGAATACGCCGGGATACCGCAAGCCGTCGTGCTGTATTTTGACATGAACTCCTTCGAATCGCTTTATGCCCCCCAGGGTTTCACCTGCGAGGCAGCCTTCCCCATCTCAGCTCCATAAACGAGACCGCCGCCAATGTTTAAAAAATACCCCCGTCAATTCTGGTTAATGCTGCTCGGTCTGATCATTTCATCCACCGGCACCACCATGGTCTGGCCTTTTTTAACCATCTACGCCAGTGAAAAACTCAGCCTGCCCATGGCTGCAGTCACCAGTCTGATGAGCATCAACTCGCTTTCCGGACTGACCGCCTCAATTCTGGCTGGCTCGCTGGTGGACCGCTTTGGACGCAAAAGCGTCATGGCTGTGGGACTATTTGGCGCCGCACTGGCATACTTAGGCTACATCCAGGCCAGTTCTTACTGGCATTTTGCGCTTCTGATGTTAGCCTCGGGTCTCTTCAGCCCGCTTTACCGACTCGGATCGGATGCCATCCTGGCAGATATGCTCAGCCCTGCTGATCGTGTGCAGGGGTATAGTATCTTTCGCATGGGGCGCAATATTGGCGTGGCGCTCGGACCCATCATCGGCGGGATAGTGCTCTCCAGCAACTACAGCATCGGCTTTACTCTCGCGGCACTTGCGCTGGCGCTCTACGGGCTGATCACCCTCTTGTTCCTGCGCGAAACCCTGGTGCGGGATCCTGATGCCAAAGCTGAAAGTATCAGGGATCAAGTCCGTGTCTACCGCCAGGCGTTCAGCAACAAGCCATTTGCCCACATGGTTGGCGCCTTCACCCTGATGGAGATCTGCGCGGCTTTGATGTGGGTGCTGTTGGCAGTCTACCTCAAACAAAATTTTGGAGTGATGGAATCGACCTATAGCTGGATTCCGACCACCAACGCCTTGATGGTGGTTTTTTTGCAGGTATTTGTCACCCGAGCCATGAAGCCGCACCGCGATACACAGGTGATGCCCATAGGCGCGATTTTTTACGTGGCGGCGATGCTGATCGTGGGGGTTAGCAGCCATTTTTGGGGTTTCTGGCTGGCAATGGTTGTGATGACGTTTGGCGAGCTTATCACCGCCCCAACCGCAACCACCTTCGTTGCAAACCTGGCTCCGCCGGATCAGCGCGGACGCTACCTGGGAGTCTTTGGGCTTACCTGGCATATTGCCATGGCAATTGGTCCATTTGCGGCGGGAGTTCTGACGGATGCGTTTGGCATGCGCTCACCCTGGTTTGCCGGCGCGCTGGTTGGCGCTCTGTCCGTCTATGCTTTTGCGATGTTGGACAAAAGCAGAACACGCTACAAGTTAACTTCCTGACCAAGTTGCTGGCAGGATCAGGTACACTACCCGAGAGGCAAATCTGCTCTGGCGTCTTTGTGAATCGCTAATGGTTCTTGAGGTTGAGAGTTTAGATTGCTTCGTTCCTCGCAATGACAGATAATGATCCACATCCCTGGTTCTCAAACATTAAAGTTACCCGTAGGGTGGGTCCATGTGCCCGCGAAGCAGGGTATGGCGTCAATCAGCCTTGACCTGCCTGAGTCTTGCTATAGCCAACCCACCGGGCCCAAACAAATATGGCACGTCAACTGGTGGGTTGGGTATAACCTATTGGGTTTCGGCTGAGATCCCCTGACCCCAACCCACCCTACGCCTCTTGTCATTCCAGGTATGAGGCTGAACAGGACGAGCCGCGTTCCCTACGCACCATCTATCAGCTGCTTGACATCCGCCGGATAAGCCATGATAAAATAGAACATATATTCTATTATTGCGGGTGATCAATTGACACAGATGTTTGTCTTCAATCAAAAAGGGGAGGTGCAGGTGCGCGAGGTTTCTGAGCGGCCAGAATTCGTAGTCCAAACCATCAACCGCGGCGACTGGGAACGCTACCTGCCCTATGAACCCTCCCCCACCCAGGCCTGGCAGGCTGTGCGCGTGAACCACCTGGTCGTGGTTACGCCGCTGACAACTCCGGACGATTATCCACAGATAAAGCTCACTGCGCGTGAATTTCAAACCCTACAGGGACTGTGCTCAGGGAAAAATGCCGCCCAGATCGCTTACCAGCTCCACATCCAAGCGCGAACAGTTCACCGCCATTTCAACAACCTGCGCGCAAAGTTTAAATCCAAAACGCTGGCCGAGCTCTTAGCCAAAGCTGCCGCTCTGGACCTCGTTAGACCTGACCTGGATGAGTTGTTCGATTAGCTTTTGGAAAAATTTAAGGTTTAGCCGGCTTCGGGTGGTAGCTGCGTGGGTTCTGGCTGCAAAGTTACGGCATCCCATAAAGCTTTAGCGATCGTCAGCGCCGCCTCCGGGTGCCCAAGCGCGGCTGAAGCCCGCGCGATTTGGTTGAGCCTGATGCCGCCCTCTTCCAACCAGTAAGACATAATTGCCCCGAATTCCCCCACGTTCTGCACCAAAGCCCCTGCCTGGTGACTGAGCAGATAGCGCACGTTGCCCTCCTCCTGACCCGGCAGGTAGTCAATCAGCAGGATTGGCAAACCAGCAGCCAGCCCCTCCGAGAGGATCAGCCCGCCAGCCTTGGTCACCAACACATCCGACGCCATCATCCACTGGGGCACATTCTTTTCAAAGTTCCGCACTTCCAGCGGGAAATCATAGTGGCTGCTGAGCAAATTCTGGTAAAGCTCATCATTCCCGCCGGCAATCACCACAGCCTGCACCGGAGTTGCGACGTGTTCCAATGCCTGGAGATATTCCTGCAGATTGCTCACGCGGCTGCTGCCGACAAAAAGTAAGGTCAGGCGGCTTGGGTCAAGCCCGAGCGAGCCGCGCAGGGCTTGCTTATCCACCTGGTTGAGAGCAAAATCCGGGCTGACCGGTATTCCCGAGATCACCAACTTATCTTCGGGCACGCCGCTCTCAAGCGCTTTCACCTTGACCCACTCATTCGCGATGTAGAACCGATCAGGCTCAGGAGAAAACCAAAGCGAGTGCACATCTGCCAGATCGGTCACGACGGTAAAGGCAGGAATTTTAGGATCGGCATCCTGCAGCACTCTACCAATTGGATTGTTAAACATCTCATTGGTATTCAGGATCAGATCCGGCTTGAACTCATCGATCGTATTCGCCATGATCTTCTGGAGCATGAGGGTCAACGCCCCTTCCACTACCTCGCTCACCAGGCGCGAATCGCTGACCTCGTAACTAAGGCGGTAAAGCCCAGGGCTGAAGCGCACACTGCGATCGTATCCCTTTTCGATTGGCTTCATTACTGTGGGGGTATGGGTTTCCTGGATCGGGTTGGTAACCAGACTCTCAACCTGGTCCGGATACAAAATTTCAAGCGCTTTCGCAACCGAAAGTGCCGCGCTGCGATGCCCATAACCGGCATCACTGGTAACAATCAAGAAACGTTTCTTCCGCATAGTTTTATCTCAAGCCCTGCAATCACAGGATTGGCTTCAATCTCAGTCATCAAAGTCTGACACGGAATCGATTATACCGCCAGCTGATAACACTAATGCAGCTGTTAAAAAAACCGGGTAGTTTGCGGTCATGGGAATACTATGCAAGTTTAAAGAAAAGAAGCCCCAAGAGAGAGATTCTCCTCATCATTCTGCACTCACTTGCAGCGCAATAAAGCCTTTAGAAAACACCTTGAAAATAACGCAAAAGTTGCGCGCCAATGAGAATCTAAAAAGAAAGATGACCTACAAAAGAAGAGTGCTTACTTCTTGTCCTTCTTCTTTTCCTTCTTCTCTTTCTTTTCCTTCTTTTCTTTCTTTTCTTTCTTTTCTTTCTTATCCTTATCCTTGCCCATATCTTCCTCCATTTCTTCGAGTTTAATTTCGTCAGGTTCCCAGAAACTGATCAAATCACCAGCCGTAGCCTTGGTGAGATCAGCCCAGTGCTTGATATTCAGCACAAGATAGGCTAAAGAGCCCGTTGGCAGCGCATCGACCTTGCCGTCCAGTAACTGCAGGAGGGCTTCCAAGCCGGGGTTATGCCCGACAACCATCACACGTTCGATCTCATCAGGCAGTTCATTCAGCGCGGTGATGTAATTCTCAGGTTCACCCATATAGAACGGGTCGACAAACTTGATTTCACCTTTGAAGCCGGCTTCCTCAGCAACCAATTCAGCCGTCTGCCTAGCTCTTTTCGCCGGAGATGAGAGGATAACCTGGGGCACCAATTCAGTCATCGTGAGTACCTTGCCAATCAGATTGGCAGCCACTTCTCCACGGTGCTTTAGTGGTCGGTCGAAATCCTTCAATTTTTCATTTTTCCAACTGGATTTTGCGTGTCGCAGTATTAACAATGTTTTGGTCATTTTCTCGCTCCCGAAAATAGCCTTTTGTATAGAACTATAAAATCATAACATAAGAATCGCAATTAATTTGTTAAGATTCATAGCAAACTCGAAACAAATCCGCGTTGCGCTGGAACCCCATCCGCCTAAGCTTAAAAAAACGACTTCCTGGTTATGCGATAAAATGCCTCCACGGAGATCACAATGATTTTCTTAACCTACGACATCCATCTTCTGCTATTGGCCACAGGCTTCGCCTGGATAATTGCCCGCCTGATCCGCTTCGCGATCCACAAGCGCGGCAGCTTGCTGCGCGAACTCACACTGACCGTGCTGTTTCTATTCCTTTGGTTTCTGATCCAACGCACGCTGGAACCCTTTGTGCTGGTGCTTGATCGCACGCCCGAACCGCCCAACCTGGTGCCCCTGCGGGGTTTGGTGTTGATGCTGGAGCGGGCTATTGACGTAGACCACAGATTCACCTGGTTTATCGTAGCCATCAACATCCTGGGGAATGTCCTGATTTTCATTCCAATTGGGTTCCTGGTATCAGTGCTCACCCCCAATCGCCACAAGGGCTGGCTGGCTTTCCTGATCGGGTTGGCTATTTCGCTAACCATCGAGCTCATCCAACTCAGTTTCATCATCCGTGTTTTTGATGTGGATGACTTAATCCTGAACAGTTCCGGCGCCTGGCTTGGCTTCATTGCATACCTGCTTGTTTGCCAGGTCAAGCCTCTCAAGGAGCTTTTCGGGCAAATTGCCGACGCGCAAAGACCGCGCGCCTGGATCTTCGTGCTGCTATATGGCGCCTTCGTGCTTGCGGCTGCTGCCGCGATTTACTGGAGAGACTACAGCGCTTATCTGCAAATCCCACAATAATTGGTATTTGGCACCTTTCTTGCACCTATAAGCGATAAAGGTAATTTTGAATCAACTTTTGCTTCTAGGCATAGAAAGCAAGGACATATGAAAAAAATAGTTATAGCCATATTTTTGTTAAGCATACTTGCCGCTTGCGGCGATCAATCTTCAACTAACCCGCTTTCTGAGTCGCAAACACAGGTTGCCCTCTATGCTGATGCCACTTCGACCAAAGGTGCGGCTGAAGCTCTGGTACAGATGACCCTTACCGCTATGGGTTTTACACCCACCCCAACCTCAACAAGCATTCCACCTACACCAACCCCTGTGCCACCCACAGCCACCCCTGTACCAACTGAAGTTCCCCCGACCCCTGAACCTACAGCGACCGCATTACCAACTACGGTTCCGACAGTTATTCCGATCACTTATTCCAGTCAAATCAGCAGGATCCAGTTCGCGTTAGGTACCACTAACCTTACTACTGAAGGCCGATTGGCCGCCAATGCCATTAAACGCTATGTTTTCTGGGCGGACCAGAATCAGTATATGGAAATATCGCTTAGTGGAAGCAGCGGTGCATACATTGCTCTTTTCAGTCCGAGCGGGAAAAAACTGGTCGATTTTAACCAGAAACTAAGCTCATATCAAGGCTATGTCTCGGAAAGAGGCGATTGGTATATCGACATCCAGACAGGTAACTTTGACACTAACTACTCGCTTTACCTTGGGATCACACAAAACCTATATTTCGCCTTGGGGACCTATGGCATGGATGCCTTGGCAGCTTTGCCTGCTGGGATGACACACAATTTTCTCGCCTGGGCCAGACAAGGACAGACCATAAATCTGAGTGTGTCACCAGAGGATAATTTTACACTCTCCATTCAACATGTGAATGGCACAGTGTTAGTCTCCAAGTCAGATAAACTTACCAGGTTTGAAGGTGTCCTTCCAGAAACTGGGGATTACATCATCGATGTAGTGTCAACCTCCTCAGTACCAACTATGATAACTTTAGGTATATACATAAAATAAGTGACTGAAATAATGACCATCCCGGCATTCGCACGGGGTGGTTATATTAAATATTGTTTGGTTGTAATCGAATACATACTGACGTTGAAATTCTTTGCCCATAGTTAAAGGGATAAACTGACATACCAACTCGATCGACCCCTCTGGCAAAAGCCTAAAAAGATCCTCTCCCAGGAAAGCAACAAAGATACCTTCGCTCCAAAATTTATTAAAGCAGCAGATTGTTTTTTTTTGGTCAATCCCACACAACGCATTATTTAAGGATCCTTCCCGGGAACCATCCGGATGAGCGGAGAGGTTGGACAAGAGATCATAAGTGTCTGGATGCCAGTCTGTTCATACAATAGTAGAAGGTTCCACCCTGTGAAGAACTGGAACAGGGAACTTTCTGGCTAAATTTAGCGTATTATATTTATAGTGTCATGGAATATGACCTATTTTGCAAGGTGACATAGAAATCGAGGAGATATGAAAAAAATAGTTTTAGCTATCGTTTTGTTAGGCATACTGTCGGCTTGCAGTTTTCCGCAACCGACAACCTCGCCTTCCGACTCACAAACTCAGGTTGCCCTCTTTGCACAGGCAACCCTTACAAAAGCTGCGATTATTGCTGAGACTGAGCAAACTTCCACATCAATCGCGATCCAGCCGACCTATACTGCAACCAGTATTCCGGAAACCGCAACAAGTAGTCCACCTACAGCGACCATCATGCCGACAGCAACTTTCACTCCTGTTCCTCCAACTTCAACCAGCGCGCCAACCACTGTTCCCGGGCAGGCAATCCGTTTAAGTTTTGCCTCCGGTACCACGAACGTCACCGCTGAAGGCCACCTGGCAGCCAACGCCACCCAACGCTTTGTTTTCTGGGCAGATAAAGGTCAGCTGATGGATATCAGCAGCAGTGGCGCCTACATTGCCGTTACCAGCCCCAGCGGCAAAAAGCTGGTCGATCTTGACCAGAGTTGGACCTGGTATCGCGATTACATCTCAGAAAAAGGCGACTGGTATATCGACATCAAGGCTGGTAATTACGCCGCGAATTACTCGCTTTACCTGGCTATCCCACAGCGCCTGTCGTTTGCTCCCAACACCTCCAGCATGACCGCCAAGGCGACCCTCCCGGCCGGGAGGGTCCACAACTTCGTCGTCTGGGGTAACAAGGATCAGACCCTATCGGTGAGCATATCACCAACGCAGAACTTTAAGCTCTCAATCTGGCATGTCGACGGTACCGTCCTGCTTTCAGGGATGGGTGATTCGACCAGCTTTGAAGGAGTGCTCCCGAAAGCCGGCGATTACATCATCAATGTGACCTCAGGCGCGGCCACAGCCACCGAGATAACGTTAAACTTATCCATTGAGTAAATCAGGACACAAAAAACCACCCTGGCGCTTGCCAGGGTGGTTTGCTTTAATGCCTCTATTGGCGATGAGCAAATACATACTGCTGCTGGAACTGCGTTTCAACTGCGAAGGGGATATATTGCCGTACCCATTCGATTGAAGCCTCAGGCGAAAGCCCAAGGAGATCCTGCGCCAGGCAGGCTGCAAAAATCCCTGTGCGCCCGACGCCAGCATGGCAGTGAATGGCAACATTCTTCCCCTGCCGCAGCAGCGCCGCAACCTGGTCAAGCGAATTATCCCAGGTGCCATGCGGAGGAGCAGAAAAGTCTGGCACGGGGTCATAGATCACCTGGATGCCAACTTGCTTGTAAAGTGAAAGGAGGTCCCTCTCGCTGTGACGCAGATGCTCTTCAATTGTATTCAGCACAACCACTACGGCAATATTGGCCTCTTTATAAAGCCCCAACACCTGGTCCTGCCGGTCAAAGTACTTGCTGCCAGGGGTTGGTGAGCGGAAAACGCGCCCGGCTTGCCCAAAAGGCAGCTCAGTAAAGAGCGTCGGTTCGGGGTGGATCAGGGCTTCTGGAAAGCTTATGTTCCCATTTAGTTCATGTCCGAGTTCATGAACTGCCTTTACTGCATTTACCGGCAAAGTGCCATAAAGATGGGGGAACGGCATTTCACCGCCTTCGAGATTTTCGTATATCAGCTCCGCGCTAGTTAGGTTGGGATCGATTTCCAGCACGATTAGTTGGGGCGTTTCACGATAAAGGCGGTTGGCGGTGGGTTTGATCTGGTAATGATCCGAACAGTGAATGAAGCCGTCTTTCTCGAAACCGCTGGGGATATAGACGCCTTCTTCTTGCGCTTTTTGCCATTCAGGCAGAGTGGTCAGATGATAGATCATAACAAACCTCGTATTGTAGTTGGCTAAATATACCTGCTTTCAATAAAAAAAGTCAACTAAGTTTATTGCGGGTTGGCTCGTTGCGCCTGAAAAGTATGCGCATTCCAAGCCGACAATTCCGGTCATTCTGGGCTTGTTTTGCGGATAATCGAATAATTGAAGACCAGATCCTTCGCAAGCTCAGGATGACAAGACCCACTCCCCTCCGCAAGCTCCGGGGACTTCGCCCCTTTAATTCCCCCTCCCATGGATGGGGACAGGAACTGATCCGTGCCAAGAATAATACTTTCCAACCAATTGCTGAATCCATCCCCAAAATTACTCTTTCCTCTTGACATACTGTGTATTACACACTATAATGTTTTCAATAATATTGCAAGGAGAATTATGAACGAACTGGATGAGATTTACGCAAATTTTGTGGTCGAACTCCGGCGAGGGGTCACCAACCTGGTGGTGCTTAATCAGTGCCAACAGCCGACCTACGGCTACCAACTGGTCAAAGAACTTTCCGAGAGCGGCATCCCCCTGGAGGCGAACACGGTTTATCCGCTCCTCCGCCGGCTTGAAGATCAAGGGCTCCTTCGCAGCGACTGGGATACCAGCACTGATAAACCGCGGAAGTATTATCAAATCACCGAAAAAGGGCGTCAGCTCCTGGCGCGAATCACCAACTACTGGCGCGACTCTGTCAAGAATATCGAAATAATCCTGGAGGCATAAGATGGAATCAAACGAATTAATCAAACGCTACATTTATGCTGTCACGAAGCACCTGCCCGAAAACAAAAGGCAGGATGTTGGTCGGGAACTCGAAAGCCTGATCGAAGAAACACTGGCTGAGCGCAGCCAGGACGGGCAGGCTGCCGACTCGGACACTAAAGCTGTTCTTCTGGAGCTGGGTCGTCCGGCGGAATTGGCCGCAAAGTATGATCCTCACGCCAAAGACGCGCTCATCGGTCAGCCGCACTTCTCAGTCTACCTGCGGGTCTTGAAAATCGTGCTGCTGGCTGTCACCCTGGGCATGGCAATTGCCTCCCTCCTCGAAGGAGTCACCGGTTTTGAAGGCAACGTTTTCCAGTTCTTCGCATCCGTCCTGAGCAACATCTGGCAAGGTTTACTCGGTGCTTTCGCCTGGGTTACCATCATCTTTGCCGTCCTCTATCAAAAAGATGTCAAGCTCGATTTCGACGCGGAAGACCTGGACGATTTGCCTGCTGTGCCTGAAAAGCGTCAGCAAATCAAACTTGGCGACATTATCGCCAATTTTATCTTCACAATCCTTTTCCTGATTTTGTTCGTCGTCGTGCCGCAGGTTAATCTCCCGTTAGCATGGAAGGGCTCAGGTCTGATTTCGATCTTCAATCCGGAAATACTGATCCGTTTGCGTTGGCTTTTCATTGCGGCATCTGCAGCAGCTGTCTTGAACTTGTCCATTCGTTTTCTCACCCGCCGTCACGCACTGCCTGTCTTCCTGGCTACTTTACTCGAGGATGTTCTGCACGTGGTGGTCCTGTTCACCTGGTTTGGCACGCCAAACGCGCTTAACCCTGCCTTTGTTGATCTCATGGACAACTTTGCTCCCTTCTTATTTGCCCCCGAGGTTTGGGCGCCCTTGCAGTGGCTCCCTGAGAATCTCAGCCGCATGCCGCTGCTGCTGCTGATCATATTCGGCGGGGTTCTGCTGGGTTCACTTATCGACCTGATTGAAACCGGCGTGAAAGCCTTCTGGGGAGAAAAGGCGTGATTGAGAGCTGAAAACGGGTTCGTGTTAAGCATGTTACTGTTTCATATTTGCATAGATTAGAAAAGTTCAGTCAAGGAGAGTTCTCTATTCATCCTGATTTTCAGTAATT
>ENA-OSEO01001522-OSEO01001522.1-sediment-metagenome-genome-assembly--contig:-NODE-1522-length-41142-cov-6.699501_pt1 | contig 41142 bp, 40 predicted proteins | sample MGYA00237883_ERZ534232 | MGnify/ENA metagenome assembly ERZ534232 | reverse complement strand
GCCGTTCCCACGAGCTGTGTTCGGTTTTTGCAGCCCTTGGGCAGAGACCCCCACGGGCAAACTTCTTCGCACGTTGCGGAGAAGTTAAGGACAAAGACTCTAATTGCCTTTTCAAAGCAAGGGCCGCCAATACATACGAATTTGAGAGGAATCATACTGCATGGAAAGACCAAAGAATCACCTGATCGCCTGCCTTAATGCCATTTTTCATCCAAGGTCCATCGCCCTTGTAGGGGCATCCAATACCTTTGGAAAATGGGGGCAGTTCATCGCCTCCAATATCATCGCGGGGGGCTACAAGGGAAGGCTCTTCCCTGTAAACCCCGGCCACAAGGAGATGTTCGGGCTTCCAGTCTTTGCCCGCATCGCGGACATTCCGGAATCTGTGGACCTGGCCTTTGTCATCACGCCTGCCAAGACGGTCCCCGGCGTCTTAGACGAATGCGGAGACAAGGGGGTGAAAGGGGCGGTGGTCATTACCTCCGGATTCGGCGAGACCGATCAGGCCGGCAGGGATCTGGAGAAGGAGATTGTCAAAATTGGCCTTGAAAAAGGCATTTATATCATCGGCCCCAATACCATGGGCATCATTTCCCCCTATGCCGACCTCTTTGCAACGGGATCCCATTCAAGGCCGCAAAAGGGCTCGGTGGCGTTCATCTCCCAGTCCGGCAACCTGGGGAATCAGCTCACCCACTGGGCTGAACAGCAGGGGATCGGCCTCTCGCTCTTCGTGGGCTCTGGAAATGAGGCCATGATCACCTGCACCGATTACCTGGAATACCTGGAACAGGATCCCCACACCCGGATTATCACCCTGTACCTCGAAAGCGTGGGCCAGGGGGCCCGCTTCCTGGAAACCGCAATGCGGGTCAACCGTATCAAGCCCATTATCGTGCTCAAGGGCGGCAGAACCGAGGCCGGACGAACGGCTGCGGCCTCTCACACCGGCGCCATGAGCGGCGACGACGCCATATTCAGGGGTGCATGCCGGCAGGCGGGGATCGTGAATGCACGGGTGCCTTCCGAGCTGTTGACCCTCTCTGCAGGCTTTTCCTCCCTCCCTCTTCCTAAAGGCAACCGGGTGGGGATTGTGACCCTGGGCGGCGGCTGGGGAGTGGTCACCGCTGACCAGTGCAGCGACAGGGGGCTCACGGTTCCTTCCATCCCTGATGCCATTGTGGAGGCCATCGGCCGGCATCTCCCCCCGTTCTGGAGCAGGGGCAACCCTGTGGACCTGGTGGGGACCCGCGACCTGGACGCGCCCATCGTGGCCGTGGAAGAACTCATGAAATGGGAGGGGGTGGATGCGATTATCGTCCTGGGGATCGTGGGCAGAGACGAGTTTGTCCACATGCTGCTCCGCTCTGTCCGGGAGGTCGATCCCGACGCTTCTCCTGAGCTCCTTAAGCAGATCGAGGACATGAGCCGCACCTATGAGGAGACCTTTATCTCCAAGATGGGGGAATTGATGGAGGCTTATGAAAAGCCCATCATCGGCGTATCCCTGACCCGTACGGAAAGCGGCACGGTCCGGCCGTTGCCCGGCAGGAGATACAGCGGGGTTTATTATCAGACCCCTGAAACAGCGGTTAGTGTCCTTGCCCGGATGGCGGCTTATCATCGGGATCTTGCAGAGAAGCCCGGATAGGCGAGGCATAAAGGGGCGTTTTCCCGGCAAAAGGGTGGGCCTTTTCAAAATTGGGCACAAACAAAGAGGCCCCGCCATCCTGGCAGGACTGTTCAGGAAACTGCACGAAAAGATGCTCGAACCCGAGGGCCTGGGCATGGGACAGGACCGCGTCAAACTCTTCTGGAGCAACCCGGCGGTTGAGGTCCAGATCCCCTTGCGCCAAAACAGGATGGTACTGGGACATGAGGCTCAGGGGGAGATCCGGGCCGAACTCCACAAAGAGGCTGGTGAGGGTATGGATGGAATTGTCCACTTTTCCCGGGAGGATCAGATGCCTGACCAGCACCCCCTTTTTTGCCGGCCGGCTCTCTGGAGATAATACGGCATCCAGAAATCCCTTCTGTCGCACCATTAGGGCAATGGCATCCAGCGCCACGGCCGGATAATCCCTGCACCGCGAGAGGGCCGCTGCCAGGAACCGGTCTGAATATTTGAAATCCGGGAGATAGATGTCTGCGTAGGGTTCGGCCTCGGCCAAAGCCCCGACCGATTGATACCCTGAGAGATTGTAAACCATCGGCAGCCCGATCCCAGCCCTCCGCAGAAGGGAGACCAACTCAAAAACATGGGGAAAGAAATGATCCGGCGTCACAAAGTTGATATTGTGGACCTGATCCCGACGGACCATCTCCATCACCTGTTCCGCCAGTTGGTGGAGACCCACCTCTGCGCCCAGCCCCCCATGGGAGATCTGATGGTTCTGACAGTAGAGGCATCTGAGAGAACATCCGGTAAAAAACACAGTTCCTGAGCCATTCGTGCCCGATATCGGGGGCTCCTCGCCAAAATGAGGCCCCACATACGCCACCCGAAGCCGGTCTGTCTCTCCGCAAACACCCTTGAGACGCTCCGCGGCGGGGCCGGTCCGGTCCACCCGGCATCTGCGGGGGCAGAGGAGGCAGCATCTGTAGGGATCGATCAGGTTCATAACAGATTCCGATTCAGCATTCCATGTTGGACGTTCAATCTTCGATGTTCAAGAACCCTTTGCGCAGTCTCACACCTTATTTCAACTCATATTTCTTCAACTTGTACCTGAGGGTCCGTTCACTGATCCCCAAGGACAGGGCTGCCTGGGTCTGGTTGTTCCGGCTGCCATTCATGGCCTCCTGGATCATCTCCCGCTCCAGGGCCTCGATCGCCTCATTGAGGCCCGTGGGCCGTTTTTTTTCTCCCTGTCCGGGATGTCGTTCCCCCGCGGCAAACGGGAGGTCTCTAACTGAGATGACCGTCCCCCGTGCAATCACCACGGCCCGTTCGATGATGTTTTCCAGCTCCCTGACGTTGCCCGGATAATCGTACTTCAACAAGAGGTCCCTGGCCTCAGACGAAAAGCCCGTGACAGGTCTCCCGTTCTGGGCCGCAAAGCGCCGCAGGAAATGATCCATCAGGGGCGGGATGTCTTCCTTGCGTTCGCGGAGGGGAGGAAGGGTAATGGCCACCACGTTGAGACGGTAAAACAGGTCCTCCCGGAAGGTTCCTTCTCGTATAAGGGCATTCAGGTCCCGGTTGGTGGCGCTGATCACCCTCACGTCCGAGTGAAGGGTACGGTTGTCTCCAATGCGTTGAAACTCCCGGTCCTGGAGGAATCGAAGGAGCTTGACCTGAACGGCCTGTGAGAGCTCGCCGATCTCGTCCAAAAAGAGGGTCCCGCGGTCGGCCTCTTCAAATCGTCCGATCCTCCTCTGGGAGGCCCCGGTAAAGGCCCCCTTCTCATGACCGAACAGCTCGCTTTCCAGCAGGGTCTCAGGGAGGGCCGCACAGTTGACCACGGTCATGGGCCTGTCGCACCGGGGGCTCAGGGCATGGATGAGCCGGGCCACCAGCTCCTTGCCGGTCCCGCTCTCGCCCTGGACAAGCACCGTGGCCCGGCTGTCGGCCACCCTGCCAGCCAGGTTGATCACCCCGTTCATGGCCCCGCTCTTGAAGATGATGTCTCTGGCCGTTACCCCTTTTCTTCCCAGTTCCTCGCGCAGGATCTCGTTCTCCCTTTGAAGGGTTCGACGTTCCGAGATCCTGTCGATCAGGATCAAGAGTTCATCCAGGTCGATGGGTTTGGCAATGTAATCGGCAGCACCTGCCTTCATGGCCTGAACCGCGGTTTCGACCGTGCCGTAAGCAGTCATCATGATCACATCGATCTCCGGGTTGATCCGCTTGACCCGCTCAAGAAGCTCAATGCCATTCATGCCGGGCATCTTGTAATCCACCAGCATCAGATCGACATAATTGCGGGCCAAAAGATCCAGGGCCGCCTCGCCCTGGCCGGCCTCAAAGGTCTCATAGCCCTTTTCCCTGAGAAAGTCCTGCAGCATCTCCCTCTGGGACTGACCATCTTCCACCACAAGAATGCTCACGTTCGCAGCGTTTGTCATAAATCCCCTCTACCCTCCATCTCCCCGCCCCCGCGTCTATCCCCCACCGCCTTACGCCCTATGCCTTGCACCTCACGCCTCATGCCTCCCCCCTTGCACCTCCAAGGGCAGGGCCAACTCAAAGACCGAACCCTTCCCCGGCTCGCTCATGACCCGTATCTCGCCCCCGTGGGCCGCTGCGATCTCGTGGGCCAGGGCCAGACCCAGGCCCAGGCCCTGCTGCTTTGTAGTGTAGTCCGGGTTAAAGATCTGCTGCATTTCTTCCGGGCCCAGGCCGGTCCCGGTGTCGGAGACCCTGACCGTGACCCACCGTTTCCCCTCCCGGGAAAGGGCGACGGCGACGGTCCCCTGGCCCCGAATAGATTCCATGGCATTTTTGACGATATTGAAAAGGGCCTGCCGTATCTTATCGGCATCCATCCATATATTTAAAGGCCCATCGGGAATCTCGGTGGAAAGGGCGATGCCCCGCGTCGAGGCCTCCTCCTCAACCAGGGCCGCCATCTGCCTCACAAGTCCGGCTATATCGTCTTCTTTCAGGACAGGGCGCTGGCTCCTGGAAAAGCTGATAAATTCCTCTACAATATGATTGAGCCGCGTGATTTCATCCCGGATGACCTGGCCCATCTTCGCCAGATTGTCTTTTTGAAGTCTCTGACACGCCATGCTCATGGCATTGAGGGGGTTGCGGATCTCGTGGGCCATCCCTGCGGCCAGCCGGCCCATTGCCGACAGCCTCTCCGCCTGATGCAGCCGACGCTCCATTTCCCTTGTGTGGGCCAGGTGTCTCGCCTGACTGCGATAGAGGAAGCCCATGGACAGAATGGCGATACAGACCATGAACCCTATAAAGACAAGCCCCCTCCGCCGTTCCTTTTCGATCATGAGATCCGCTGTTTCCCTGGACAGACCCAGCCAGGCCCGCAAGGCTGGACCCCCATCTAAGCGCAGAGATGTTAGGACATCCAGGTTCCCGTCTCGCGTCTGGTTAGAAGCCGGATCGGCAGACTTGGCCCAAAACGGGGATCCCTCAGTCTGAAAGAGGACCCTCCCCTTTGCATCGGTCACCACCAAGTGCCGGGCCTCTGTTCCGAGGCCCACCTGGGCCACTGCCTGTTCAATGGAAACCCGGGCCATCCAGAAGCCAACGTCCGCACGGTTCAGGCCCAGAAGGATTGCCCCGTTCCCCCATTTCCTGCGAATAGCGAAGGTTCCGGTCTCATCCCCCTCGCCCCATGGCCCGAAAATATCCGCCACAATCCCCTCTTCCCCGGTGATGACCTTGACCGCAGGTTCAAGAAACATGTCGGAGACCGGCCGGTTTTGGTACACAATGCTGCCCCGGTCGTCCACCAACGCAAGGAGCCAGATCCCGTTCCCCTCGGCGAGGGATGAAATCTCTTCATCATTAAGCCGGCCCTGTTCTCTTTCAAAATCGATCTGTTGGGCAAGACCCATGAGGTCGAGCATCATGGCCTCCCGCAGTGAGAAGGCCTCGTCCACCAGCCCAGACCCGGCAAGCCCCTCCATATCCGCCTCTGCCCCATGGGTCAAGAGGTGCAAATTGTATTTGGCGGCCTGCTGGATGTTCTTGATCAGGTCCAGTCCCCGCTTCTCAATGTAGCCGGTCAGGGTCTTGTCCAGGGTCCTGAGGTCCATAAGCCCTGTCACCAGCGCCAGGGAAACAAGGACCAGTGAGATCAGGGCCACGGCCAGGGGCTGGAGCAAAGGCCTTGGGGATCTGTGCCTGCTTTTATATAAGATCGTCGGTTTCGTTGAACCCATGGGACGATGCTTATCCTGCATGCCGGGTTTGCCAACAGTCATTTCATCCACCCAAGGCGGCCTGACGGCCTCAACCAAACAGCGTTCTGCCCGCCCGAGGGGGTCTCTGCCCAAGGGCTGCAACAAAATGCGTTTATATCGTTCGGCGACCGCCCCCGGGCGCCGGATAATGTGTATGGAAAGGCAGCAAGGACACACTTTCCCATGAAAGCTGTCCTTGGGGCTTAAACAGACTGTATTATAAAGCCCTGCTGCCGTTCCCAGGAGCTCGATTCGGTTTTTGCAGCCCTTGGGGACCCCCACGGGGAAACTTCTTCGCACGTTGGGGAGAAGTTGCAAACAAAGACTCTAAATAAGCCTACTGCCTGTATGCGATCATGAATACCGATACCCGTCTCGTGCTTTAAGTGGTCAGGAATCCATCCGAAAATCTGGGGCCGGAAGAGAAGCTGGAGATTGAGTGAGAGGTCAGGCGACATGACAGGAATGCGTTTTGGTCCGCGCAAGGGGAAGCGCGGGGCTGTGAAAAAGGAGAAGGCCGAGGATGTGGTGGCCCGGGCCAGACAGGCCCAGGCAGAGCGGGAAAAGAGCTATCGGGAACAGTCGCTCAAGATCCATCCCTGGGTATGCGCCCGATGCGGGCGGGAATTTACCCATCGGAATGTGCACGAATTGACGGTCCATCACAAGGACGGCAATCACGAGAACAATCCGCCGGACGGGAGCAACTGGGAAAACCTGTGCATCTACTGCCACGAGAACGAGCACCGGAGGCATCTCGATTATTTGGAGAGTCAAGGGATACAGGTCGGCGACGAAAAAGGGGCCAGCTTCACCCACAATCCCTTTGCCAGCCTCAAGGGTCTGATGGATAAGAAACCCTGACCGGGATGGGCGGTAATTAAGGAATCCCCCAATCTCAGGCCTTGCACCTCTCTAACAAATCCTGGGCAACTGCTCTCCGGTGAGCATGGAGAGGATGCGGGTGCCGCCCACACGGGTCTTGAGGAGAACCCGGCCCGGATTTCTGTCTGAGACCTCGCCGATGATGGCGGCCTTTTTTCCGTATGTTTCCTGTTTTAAGATCCGAAGCACGGCATCGGCGTCGCAACGGTCCACAACCATGAGGCATTTTCCCTCGTTGGCGAGATAGAGGGGATCAAGCCCCAGGAGTTCGGAGGCGGCCATGACCGGTTTTGAAACAGGGAGGGTCTCCTCGAAAAGGGTTATCCCTACCCGGGACTGGTCCGCGATTTCATTGAGGGCCGTGGCCACGCCGCCCCGCGTCGGGTCCCTCATGACATGGATTCGTGAACTGGTCCTGAGGACGGCAGAGACCAGCCCGTTGAGGGGGGCGCTGTCGCTCTTCAGCTCTGTCTGAAAGTCCAGCCCTTCCCGGGTGGCGAGAACGGCGATGCCGTGATCCCCGATGCAGCCGTTGATCAGGATGAGGTCTCCCGGCCGCGCATTGTGGCTCCCCACCTCCACGCCCTCGGGTATGAATCCGATCCCGGCCGTATTGATAAAGACCCTGTCCATCTTTCCCTTGGGTACCACCTTGGTGTCGCCGGCCACCACCTTGACCCCCGCTTCCCTGCCGGCCTCGGCCACGGAGTCCATGATCCTGGTCAGATCGGCCATCGGGAAGCCTTCCTCCAGAATGAGCCCGAGGGTGAGATAGAGGGGGGTCGCCCCCTGCATGCAGAGGTCATTGACCGTGCCGTGGACCGCCAGGCTCCCGATGTCTCCTCCCGGGAAAAAGATGGGGTCCACCACATAGGAATCGGTGGTCATGGCAAAACGGCCTCCCATCAGGTCCAGCACGGCGCTGTCGTCGAGATGGCGAAGAAATTCGTTATCGAGCCGTTTCAAGAAGATGTCATGGACCAATTCGTGGGAGGCCTCGCCCCCGGCTCCGTGATCCAGGGTGATCTGATGGGGCTTTTTCATCCTGTCTGTCATTCCTGTCGCTGGGGTTCAACAATAACCTTGATGCAGTCGTACTCGGTGGGTGCAGAGACCATCCGAAAGCCCATGGGTCCTTCAGGCATGGCCAGGCGGTGGGTCACGGTTTTCTGCACAGGCACGGCCTTTTCTCTGATCAGCTTCAGGGCTGTGACGCAGTCTGCCGGCGCGCCGGCGTAGGTGCTGGTCAGGGTGATCTCGGTCCGCCAGAAGAGGTCATTGATGGGTGATGGAAGGGTGGCGCCTTCAGCCGCGCCGGCAAAGAAAAGGACCGTGCCCCCCTTGTCCACGGCCTTGAGGGCCAGGGGGATGAACCCGTCAAAGCAGATGATCACCAGATCGGCCAGACGGCCCTCATTGGCTTGTTGAAACTGTTTCAGGATGTCGTCGTCCCGGTGGAGGATTAGATCCGCCCCCATCTCGCGGGCCTTTTCCAGCCGGAAAGGGATGGAGTCGGCCGCGGCCACCAGCCCTGCGCCAAGGGCCTTGGCAAGCCCCACATGGAGGAGTCCGGAAATCCCGCTTCCCAGTACCAGCACCGACTGGCCCGGCCGCAATCGCGCATTTTTCTGGCCCCTCAGCACACAGGCCAGGGGTTCCATGAAAGAGGCTTCCTCAAAGGACACGCCCTCGGGGATGGGAAAGACCCCGCGGTCCACGTTGATGGCAGGCGCCCTCAGAAACTCGGCGAATCCCCCTGGCTCGAAATGGGTCCCCCGAAGGAGGGTCTCGCACACCGTATGATGGCCGCTCAGGCAATAATGGCAGGTATTGCAGGGGACATGGTGGGTGGCCGCGACGCGATCCCCTGCCCTGAATTTTTCCACCCCATCTCCCACGGCGACCACTTCCCCGGCCACCTCATGGCCCAGTACAAGGGGGACCTTGTCGCGGCGATACCATTCCATCACGTCGCTGCCGCAGATTCCGCTGGCCGCGACCTTCATAAGGAGTTCGCCCGGCCCTATCTCAGGCACAGGCATATCCTGGACCCGGACATCCTGATTGCTGTAATACATTAACACGCGCATGGCACTGATTGCTGGTTGCTCCTTGCTGGTTCTTGTGGTCCCTTGGGTTTATTGGGTTTTTTCCGACCTCTTTCTTTCCATCTCCCGCCTCTGGTTTCCGTTGCTGTTGCCCTTTTCCACTTCCGTGTTAAGGAGGCGGCTATTCTCGCCGGATTGTTTCCAACAGATCCAGGGCCTGTTTGGGGGTGAGGCCGTCATGGATCACGCCGTTCAGGGCCTGCATGACCGCCTTGGGATGGGGGCTCTGCCAGACATTTCTTCCCAGGTTGACGCCGATGGCCCCTTTCTGCATTCCGTCGTAGACAAATTCAAAGACCTCCAGTTCGGTCTCGCACCTGGGCCCCCCGGCAATGACCACCGGGACCGGACACCCGTCCGTGACCTTTTCAAAGCCGTCTTCGCAATAATAGGTCTTGACGATCCTTGCCCCCAGTTCTGCAGCAATGCGGCAGGAGAGGGCCAGATACCGGGAGGTCCGCTTTTCCAGTTCCTTCCCCACCGCGGTCACGGCCATGACTGGAATGCCGTATCCCTCGCACTCATCCACCAGCATGCTCAGGTTTTCCAGCGTATCGCGTTCGTAGTCGCTCCCCACAAAGATGGACACGCCCACCGCGGCCACGTTGAGGCGGATCATCTCTTCAATGGAGGTGGTGATGATTTCATCGGCCAAATCCCTTCCCACTACGCTGGTTCCGCCCGACACCCGCAGGATTATGGGCGTTGGGATCTGGGGATCGATGGCGGCCCTCAGGACCCCCCGGGTCACAAACAGACCGTCCGCATAGGGGATCAGGTCTCTGATGGTCTCCTCCGGCCGTTCAAGGCAGCGGGTGGGTCCCTGGAAATAGCCATGGTCGATGGGAAGAAACTGGCAGCGGCCGTCCGGCTTGATGAGCCGGGAAAGCCGGTTCTTCATGCCCCAGCCCAGGTGTTCGGACCCCTTGATCCAGTTTTTTCTCCCATCGTGCGCCGTTGAGGGCATCTCCCTTACCTCTCTTGCCTCCAACAATCCTTCTGCATCTGGCATACGTCTCTCCCTCAATTCCTGAATTCTCGAATTCCTCAATCCCCCGGATACCTGACCACGATAGTCTCTTCCCGGCCTGCCCCCACAGAGACGATGGATACAGGAACCCCCGCCATCTCCTGGATGGCCTTCACATAGTTCCTGGCCGCCTCAGGCAACTGCTTCAGGTCCCTGGCCGCAGAGATATCCTCCTCCCATCCGGGCATTTCTTTGTACACAGGGACGCAGGCGGCCATTCGCTTAAGACTTGCCGGCCGATGGTTCACCGGCTTTCCCTCGATTTCATATCCCACGCAAATCTTGAGCCGGTCCAGTCCGGTGAGGATATCCAGTTTGGTGATGGCCAGACTGTCAAGGCCATTCAACCGGACCGAATCGCGCACCACCACCAGATCGAGCCAGCCGCAGCGACGCCGCCTTCCGGTAGTCGCCCCGAACTCCTTGCCCCGTTCCTGGATATAATCCCCTGTTTTATCGGTCAGTTCTGTCACAAACGGTCCCGCGCCCACCCGCGTAGTGTAGGCCTTGACGATTCCCACCACATGGTGGAGGTGCTTGGGGCCGATTCCGGCCCCAGCGCAGGCGCTCCCGGCCACAGGGTTGGAAGAGGTCACAAAGGGATAGGTGCCGTGATCCAGGTCCAGGTGGGTTCCCTGGGCGCCCTCGAACAGGATGGCCTTTCCGGCCCGGACAGCCTGTTCCAGCTCCAGGGAGACATCGGTGATAAAGGGGGCCAGCTTTTCGCCCATGGCCAGATAACTGTCAATAATGGGCCCTGCGTCCAATGGTTCAGCATTGAAAAACTGATGCAGCAAGAAATTTTTTTCTTTCAGGCTGGCCTCGACCTTTCCCTTCAGGAGCTCGGGATCGGTCAGGTCTACGGCCCTGACGCCGGTCCTGGCCGCCTTGTCTTCATAGCAGGGGCCGATGCCGCGACCCGTGGTCCCCAGCTTGGCCCTTCCCTTAGCCGTCTCCCTGGCCAGATCGAGGGCCTTGTGGTAAGGCATGATCATATGGGCCTTCTCGCTGAGGGAAAGCCTCTCGGGGCCAAGGGATATCCCGGCCTGCTCCAGGTCTGCCATCTCCTGCAGGAGGACCTCAGGGTCCACCACCAGCCCGTTGCCGATGAGGCACTTCTTGTCTTCGTAGAGGATGCCCGATGGGATGATGTGAAAGATGAACTGCTTCCCTTTGACCACAAGGGTATGGCCGGCATTGTTGCCGCCCTGAAACCTCACCACCATATCCGATCTGGCGGTGAGGAGATCCACCACCTTTCCCTTCCCCTCATCGCCCCACTGGGTCCCGACCACTGCCACATTCGCCATATTTTTCTCCTTACTATGCGCAAGGCCTTCAAAAAGAAACGCACTCTTTCCCCCCCTCCCTGCAGATGCAGGGTGGGAAGGGGTTAAAAGGTCTGCCAATAAAAGACTGACGCCTGAATTCCGATGAACAGCACAGGCCATCATGGATTGATTCAAGCGTTTTGAAACGCTGCATAGTCCTCGGGCGTATCAATATCGCAACTGTCATAATCCGCTTCCGGTTCCACCAGGCAGACGGAATCGCCGTATCTGTAAAGAAGGCCCCTGGCCCCTTGATCGCCCTGGAGACGTTTCAGATCCGGATATATGTCTCTTCTGAAGACCACCGGGTGAGCCGGTCTCCCCTCACCCCGGATGGCGCTTATCGCGGCGCCGGACATGACGTGACTCTCCAGGAGACGGTCGATCAAGGGCGATGAAATGCAGGGCATATCGGCCAGAAAGATCATGGCATGATCATACCCTTTTTCCACTGCCGTGACCCCGGCCGCGATGGAGGAGCTGATGCCCCGCCGATATCGGCGATTTTGGATAATGCGCAGCCTGGGATCGGGAAAACGCGGCTCAATGACGGTTCGGATCTCCCCGGCCTGATGCCCCAAGACCAGGACCACGACATCCAGTCGGGATGACAGGACTTGTGCCAGGACACGCTCAATGAGCGTTTTTCCCCCCACAGGGAGAAGCTGCTTGATTCTCCCCATGCGCCTCGATTCCCCGGCCGCAAGCACAATCCCCGCTGCCTTGTCTTTGGGCCGGTTCATAGCCCCTGTGCTTTTTCCCTTTCTGTCGATCCCCTTTCAAAACCCCGATTGAAGACCTTCAGGTTAATCTCTCTGAATCGGTCGGGACTTGCCTGCTCAATGGTCTGCCTGATTTCATGACCGGGGAGGGGGCCGTTTTGAAAGGCCGCAAAAAAGCCCAGCAGGGCCAGATTGGCGGCCATGGGCGATCCCAGCTCCCGGGCCGTTTCTGAGGCCGGGAAAAAACGGCACGTCATTTCCATCCGCTCCAGATAAGGCCAAACCTCTTTACGCACAGAGACCCCGACCGGGGCGTTGACATAGAGCCTACCCCCCCGCGTCAGGAACGGAAGGGAGCGGTAGGCCTCGTTTTCGTCAAGGGCGAGGAGGATATGGGCCGAACCGGCCCTGACCAGGCTCCCTGCCACGTCTCCGATCCTGAGGTGCGAGACCACGGACCCGCCTCTCTGGGCCATCCCGTGGGTTTCGGCCGCCATAATTTTGAGGCCTCTGTTAAGGGCCGTCTGGGCCAGAAGCTTGGTCATAAAGAGAATCCCCTGCCCTCCCAAACCGCTCAGTATGAAATTCAGCTTTTTCATGGGGCCCGATCGCTTTCCTTTCCTTAAACCGCTACAATTGCCTCTTTAGGGCAGATCTGGATACAAACGCCGCACTGGGCGCAAAGGGCCTGGTTCACAGCCGTCCGTCCCAGGGTCTCATCTTTGTAAAGGGCCGGGCATTCAAACCGGTCGAGGCAGAAGTTGCACTCCACACAGGCATCTGTCACCGCCACCTTCACTTTTTCCGGAATGGCCGTATCCCGGTAGGCGATGACGCAGGGATGGCGGGCAATGATGACGGCGATGCCGCCGTTTGGATCTTTCACATAGTCGCCGGCCTTCTTGATCAACTGGATCATCTCCCCGATGTTGTAGGGATCGATCACTTCGATAAAATCGATCCCGCACCCGGCCACTACTCTTTCCAGGGGGATCTTTTTTCCTTGGCTGGCATCGGCCCGGATGCCCAGGCCAGGCGTCGGCTGCATCCCGGTCATGGCAGTGGTCTGGTTGTCGAGGATTACCAGAATGAATCGGGCGTCATTGTAGACTGCATTCAAAAGGCCTGCGGTTCCGGAATGATAAAAGGTGGAGTCGCCGATGGTGGCCACGATGGGCTGATCGATCTGATCCTGAGCAAATGAATGGTAAAAGCCCGAGGCCATGGTGATGGCCGCGCCCATGTCCAGGCATGTATCCACGCCCCCCAGGTTGAGCCCCAGGGTATAGCACCCGATGTCAGAAGTGAATATGGCCTTGGGCCGGGCCTTGCGAATGGCGAAAAAGGAGGCCCGGTGAGGGCACCCGGGACACAGGGTCGGTTTGCGCACAGGGAGGTTGAGCCCTTTCACCAGTTCCATCGCCTCCCCCTGGCCGCTTTGTTTCAGCCCTGCCAGCTCAAGGGATCTCAACACGCGATCCATGACCTGATAAACCGTCTCCGGCGCCAGTTCCCCCTGGGAGGGTACGTGGCCTGACAGCCGGCCCAGGACCTTCTCCCTGTTCCTCAAAAAATACTCGATCGCTGTGTCTGTCTCTTCGAGGACAAGCACCCTGTCGCAGGCCGAGATGAAATCTTCGCTCAGCCTTTCCGGGAAGGGATAGGGCGCCCCCAGCTTCATGACCGGGATATCATCCCGTTCTTCTTCTGACAGGATATCCTTTACCACCGCGTAAGGCACCCCGCCGGCCAGGATTCCCAGGGGATATGACTTTCCTGCGGTCAGGTTGTGAACATTGTAAGGAACAAGGCCGTCGAAGCGCCGGCTGATCTCTTTCAGCTTTCGGTTCAGTTTTTCATGGAGAAGAAAACGGAACTTGGGTGTCGCGGCCCACCGGCCCGGTTCCTTTTGAAAGGAGGCCTTGCGGCCGTTGCGGGGGATTTTTCCCAAAAGCAGGGCCTGACGGGCATGGCACACGCGGATGGCAGGTCTCAGGATCACAGGGATCTGGAACTCTTCAGACAAATCCAGGGCCAGCCCGGCCATGCGCCGGGCCTCTTCAGGGTCGCATGGATCCAGGACCGGGACCTTGGCAAAACGGGCCATCAAACGGGTGTCCTGCTCGGTCTGGGACGAGTGGGGGCCTGGATCGTCGCACGAGATAATCACAAGGCCGCCTATGGTCCCCACATAGGCCGCGCTCATGAGGGAGTCCGCGGCCACGTTGAGGCCGACCTGTTTCATGCAGCAGGCCGCCCGTTTGCCTGAAACAGCGGCTGCAAAGGCATTGTCTAGGGCCACTTTCTCGTTGGTGGACCATTCCACATAGGTGTTGAGATCCTCAGACCGGACGAGCTGGACCACCTCGGGCAGGATCTCAGAACTGGGGGTCCCCGGATAGGAGGTCACCACCTGACAGCCGGCCTCCAGGAGGCCAAGTGCAATGGCCCCATTTCCCAAAAAGATCTCTTGGTGCGTCATACCCATCCCTTCAGAATGTCTCACGGGTTATGCCGATCATTCCGTCGTCATCATGGCACAGGCGCCAGGGGATTTAAACATAATGCCATTGGGTTTAAACTCTGAAAAACCAGTATCCGGCGCCCGGCGAAAGCGTAGTCGCTTGAGGCCGTAAAGTCAAGCAGGGAGACGCCCGAGCCAGGACCTTGGGGTTGGCGTGCATTGGTGTCGGTTGACACAGGGGGTGCTATCTCTTATAGTCAAGGGCAAGATTCAAACCCTTGGCGGAGATCCTCATGCACCTGAAAAAAGTAAGGCTTTTCCCCGAAAAATATCCTACGACCGAGCAGTACCCCTACAACCTGGAGGTGCTGCGTCAGACCAGGAGCATCCTGTTTCATGCGCCGGTAACCTTTTTTGTGGGCGAAAACGGCACTGGCAAATCCACGCTCCTGAGGGCCATCTCTCAACACTGCGGCATTCACATATGGGAAGACGAACAACGGCCGCGCGTAGAGAAAAACCTTTATGAAGAAACCCTGTACCTTTTTATCGGCGTTGAGTGGTCTAACGGAAAGGTGCCTGGGTCCTTTTTTGGGTCTGAGACGTTCAAGGATTTTGCGCAATACCTGGATGAATGGGCGACCGCAGATCCTGGCATGCTCGCCTACTTCGGAGGAAAGTCCCTCATTACCCAGTCCCACGGGCAATCCCTCATGAGCCTCTTCAAGGCACGCTACCGCATCAGAGGGCTCTATCTCCTGGACGAACCTGAGACAGCCCTCTCGCCCGCGAGTCAGCTGGAGCTCCTCAAGGTGCTCAACGATATGGGCAAGGCCGGGCATGCCCAGTTTATTGTCGCCAGTCACTCCCCCATCCTCCTGGCATGCCCCGGGGCCGCCATTATCAGCTTTGATGCCGTACCGGTCAGGGAGATCGCCTACGAAGAGACCGAACACTACCGGATCTATCGCGATTTTATGCAGGACCGAAAACGGTTTCTGAAAGGCCTCTAATCGCACCTGCGTTCGGATTTACCCTTCGGCCTCAGGCGATTTCTTGGCCCGTTTCTTGGCCTGTTCAATCAATTCCACCAGCGAGGCAGTTTTTGTCTTGTTCGAGCGCGTGAAGGCCCTGTCCCATTCCTCGGGCGAAAGCTCTTTCCTGAGATAGTCTTCCACCAGAAAATGGGGATACCAGCAGTCCAGGGTCCTGAAACAGGGGAGCCCGTAATTTTCCCTTCGGCAATAGGAAAAAGTGATCTGGTGGCCCAGCCTGGGACAACGGATCCGATAATCATCGCCCGGCGGCGTGCTTTCCCTTTTCATGGCCATTGCGTGTTCATAAGATTTTGGAATCCAAAGTTGGGCGTCAAAACGCTGCCGGAGGTCAGTGCCCTGACCTCCGGCAGAGACAGGGGTGTCTCGGTTGACAGGGTCTAAATCTTCGGGGCCCTGTACTGCTTGGGCTTGGGAAGGGGGTCAATGTCTGCCAGGGCCCGCTTGATGTCGTCGGCCGGCAAGGGATGGTCGGCCAGACGGCCCTCGAAATAGGCCTGGTAGGCCGCCATGTCCACCAGGCCGTGCCCGCTCCAGTTGAAGAGGATGACCTTTTCCTTTGCCTCCTCTTTGGCCTTGAGGGCCTCCTGGATGGCCACGGCGATGGCGTGGTTGGTCTCGGGGGCGCTGATGAATCCCTCTGTCTTGGCAAAGGTCAGGCCCGCCTCGAAGGTCTCCATTTGATGAACCGCCACCGGTCGGATCAGGTTGTCCAGGATGAGCTGGCTGATAATGGGGGCCATCCCGTGATACCGGAGACCCCCTGCATGGATCGGGGCCGGAATGAAGTTGTGGCCCAGGGTGTGCATAGGCAGAAGGGGCGTCATCTGCACTGTGTCCCCGAAGTCATAGGCAAACGGCCCCTGGGTCATGGTAGGGCAGGAGCTGGGTTCCACGCCGATGATGTCGATTTCCTTGCCGTGGATCTTGTCGCGCACAAAGGGGAGGCAGTTTCCTGCAAAATTGCTTCCGCCGCCGGCGCACCCGATGACCACGTCAGGGTAGTCGCCGGCAATGGCCATCTGCTTCTGGGTCTCGAGGCCGTTGATGGTCTGATGAAGCATGACATGATTCAAGACGCTGCCGAGGGAATACTTGGTGTCCTTTCCCGTGACAGCGGCCTCCACCGCCTCGCTGATGGCAATGCCCAGGCTCCCGGGCGAATCGGGATTTTCGGCCAGGATCTTTCGGCCTGCCTCGGTCTCGGTGCTGGGACTTGCAACACAGGTGGCCCCCCAGGTCTGCATCATGAGCTTCCGATAGGGTTTCTGATTAAAGCTGATCTTGACCATGAAGACCTTGCATTCCAGGCCGAACATGGCGCAGCACATGGAGAGGGCGCTTCCCCACTGACCCGCGCCGGTCTCTGTGGTGATCCTTTTGGTGCCGGCCACCTTGTTGTAATAGGCCTGGGCAATGGCTGTATTGGGCTTGTGGCTTCCCGGAGGGCTCACCCCTTCGTTCTTGTAATAGATTTTGGCAGGGGTCCCCAGAAATTTCTCGAGATTGTAGGCCCTGTAAAGGGGAGTGGGCCGCCAGATGACATATTTCTCCAGGACCTCCTCGGGGATGTCGATCCACCTCTGGGTGCTCACCTCCTGTTCGATCAGGTTCATGGGGAAGATGGGGGCCAGATCATCAGGCCCGACAGGCTGTCCTGTCCCGGGATGGAGCGGCGGTTCCATGGGCGTTGGCATGTCTGCCATGATGTTGTACCATTGACGCGGCAATTCCGACTCGGGTAAAAAAATCTTTTTGACCTCCATAGTTCCTCCTTTTCTCTTGGGCGATTACACCATCTGGTTGTTTATGTTAATCCCTGGCGTCTTCTGCCACGGATCGGCCTTGCGGCGTTTCCCGGTTTACACGCGGTTCTGGATTTTGGGACCGCGGCCTCAGTCTTGAACCGGCTATGCAGAGAAAATTGAAACCCCTTTTTCGAAATGGGTTGAACCGGAGAACCATAAAGAGCGACCCCGTCGTCAGGCTTCCATGCAGAAGACCGGAGGATAAGGAATTCGTCGGGACCTGTCCGCGTCGTGTTGCTCACCCATGGGGCGAACCAAGGTTGTGCAAGAAAACAAAAAAGAAGGTAATGAATTCCTTTCATCAAGTCAAGAAACAAAAACCGATTTCAGCTCGTTCTGAACATACCTCAGGCGATCCACCTCCTCTTCCCCTATGTCCGTGTCCCATGCCTGGGACTGGATCTTTTTGCGCAAGGCCTTGAGTTCGTTTTCAAGGTCGATGATGGTATTCAGCATGAGGGCATGCATGTCTGCCGGGGCCTCTTCTTCAGGGGGTCTTTCAGTTATCAGATCTCTCGGCTTCAGGATGAGCCGCTCTTTCCAGGTGGGTATGTGGGCCACCAGGTTGAGCCTTTCCTGGATCTTTTCGGCCAGGGCCGCGCTGGCAGCGGCCTCGCCGTGCACCACAAACACCTTGGGATTGGATTCAAAATGGGAGACCCACCCCAGAAGGTCCTCCTGATCGGCATGGGCGGAAAATCCGCCGATGGTGAAAACCCGCGCCCTGACCGCCACATTTTCCCTGAATATTTTGACCTGCCTGGCGCCGTCCACGATCTGCCTGCCGGTGGTCCCCTTGGCCTGGAATCCCACGATCACGATGCTGGCCCCCGGCCGCCAGAGATTGTGCTTGAGGTGGTGCTTGATCCGTCCGGCCGTGCACATGCCGCTGCCGGCAATGACGATGGCGGGCCCCTTTGCCTCGTTGATGGCCATGGATTCCCTGGTGGTGGGGGTGAAGCGCAGATTGGGCATGCCGAAGGGATCATATCCTGAATCGACAATGGCGCTGGCCTCTTCATCGTAATAGGTTTTGTTTTTTCGGAAGATCTCCGTGGCCTTGATGGCAAGGGGGCTGTCCAGATAGATGGGGATGTCCGGGATCAGGCTGTTCCTGAGGAATTCGCCCAGGATATAGAGGATCTCCTGGGTTCTTTCCACGGCAAAGGCCGGGATGATGATCTTTTCGCCGGCCGCGACGCTGTAGCGGACGGCCTCGATCATTTCCTGTTTGCTCTCCTCAAGGGAACGGTGCCGTCTATTGCCGTAGGTGGATTCCACGAAGAGATAGTCCGCATTGAAGATCTCATGGGGGTCTTTGACGATGAGCTGATCCTTTTTCCCCAGGTCCCCGGAAAAAACGATCTTGAGGGGTTCCTCGCCTGCTTCCACCCAGAGTTCCAGTATGGAGGAGCCCAGGATGTGCCCGGCGTTCCGGAGTCGGGCCTTGACGCCGGGTTCGATGGTAAAAATCTGGTCCCGCTCCATGGGCTGAAGGAGTTTCAGACTTGCTTCGGCATCCTCCGTGGTGTACAGGGGCTCCACATCGGTCCCGGCCTGGCGCTTGTTCTTGCGGGTCTGCCATTCGGCATCCATTTCCTGGATGTGGGCTGCATCCAACAGCATGATCTCACAGAGTTCTGCAGTGGGCGGTGAGGTGATGATCCTCCCCGAAAAGCCGTCCTTCACCAGTTTGGGGATCCGGCCGCTGTGGTCGATGTGGGCATGGGTCAGAAAAAGGGTCTCGATCTCTTTGGGATCAAACCCCCATGGCCCCTTGTTGCGTTCCTCCATTTGCCGCCCGCCCTGGAACATGCCGCAGTCCACCAGGATTTTCTTGTTATGGGGCGATTCCAAAAGATAACAGGATCCCGTTACAGACCCGGCCCCTCCCAGACACGTCACACGAATCATATGAATCTCCTTAGAAATAGGCGCAAGGCGCAGAGGAAAGAGGGTAAAAGCTCAAGGCGGCCAGCAATAAGGGCCGGCGGATTTGGCATTGCCTCCGTTGGCATGCCGGCATTTCAAATCGCTCATTCCGTCAATCCAGGATTGGATGCCGGTAGGTCTTCCCTGCATAGTTCTTGACTGTCAGCCAACCGGGCGCCCTCTTCACCACGTACTCCGGCAGGAGCGGGACCTTGCCCCCGCCGGCAAAGAGGTCAACGGCAAAATGAGGGACGCACAGACCTGAGGTATGCCCCTGGAGTGCAGACATGATTTCCATGCCCCTTTGGAGGGGGGTCCAGAAATGGGATGTCCCCCGCACAGGGTCTGCCTGGAAGAGATAGTAGGGCCGGACGCGGATTGTCAAGAGTTTTCGCATCAGGGCCATGATGACCTCGGGATGGTCGTTTACACCCTTGAGGAGCACGGTCTGACAGCCTAAGGGGATCCCCGCATCGGCCAGTCGTCCGCATGCCAGCGAGGCCGCAGGGGTGATTTCGCGGGGATGGTTAAAGTGGATGTTGATGTAAAGGGGCTTGAAACGCCCGAGGAGATGGGCCAATTGGGGTGTGATCCGCTGTGGGAGCGTGCATGGGATGCGTGTGCCGATGCGGATGATCTCTACATGGGACATTTCTTTCAAATGCGTCAGGATGCCGGCCAGCTTGCGGTTGTTCAAAAGCAGCGGGTCTCCCCCTGACAGGAGCACGTCCCGGATCTCCCCGTGACTCCTGATATAGGACAGGCCTTCCCGGATGGAGTCCCCGGAGACCATGGCGTCCCGTCCGACCTTGCGCTTGCGATTGCAGAAACGGCAGTACATGGCGCAGCGGGACGAGACCAGAAACAGGACCCGGTCCGGATAGCGGTGAGTCAGTCCGGGAACAGGCGAGTCGCCCTCCTCATTGAGAGGGTCTTCTACGCCCGCCTCATCCGAGATCTCGCGCACGTCGGGGATGCACTGTTTGTAAATGGGGTCGCCTGGCTCCTGGATGAGGCTCAGATAATAGGGATTGACCCGCATGGGATAGCGGGCTGTCGCCGCCTCCAGGGCTCTTGTGTTCGTTTCAATGGATGGCGGGAGATCCTTGGGAGCGGTGACGCTCTGAGACAGGATGGTTCGCCAGGCCGCATCTGGACCGGGATGGACGATGGGGGTTTTCACCGGAGACCTCTTGTGCATTTCAAAAGGATGTCATGGCATTTTGGGCCGCAGTTGAAGAGGAGATCCAGGGCCGACAGATTGGAGATGAAGGGTCCCCAGAGCTGGGGATACACCGGGGGTCTCGGGATGAAGAGCTCAAGTGAAATTCCGGCATCATGAAACCGCCCTGCATCCAGATGCCTTGCCGCCCCTTTCTGGGCCAGAAAGCAATCGGCCCCCAGTTGTGCGCAGACGTCCACTGAGAGGAAGGGTTCACTGGTTTCTATGCCCAGTTCGGACAGAAGGATCATCCTTGCAGAGATCCGAAAATGGGTCATCAGGTGCCGGAGGATGGTCAGATTCAGATCAATCAGTTTCTCGAATCCTGGCGAGAAGAGGCGCTCCACAAATGTCTCGTGCTCCTCGAAAAAAGGGGCGTGCCTGTAGGCGGTCTTGAGAGTGGCAAGATGTTTGGATGCCGAACGCCCCTCATGGCAGATCTTCACGTTGTGAATCCGCTGGGGCCCAAGGCCTTTTTTCCAGACCGGCACGGTCAGGTAAAGCGGCCCCTGGTCATTCTTGAACCGGTTTCGCGTAAGCCAGGTGGTCCCCATGGGAAACTGGACCGTATCCATAAGGACAAGGACGTCTGAGTGAAGGGCCTTGGCGAAGAACCCGGGGAAAGGGGCAAAATACGGCTGGTGTGCGGACACGATCATGGTAATCGGGCAAAATGACCAAACCTTAAGACTGCTTTTCGTACGCTCTCAAAAAGTTTGGGCAGACCGCCTGCAGGAACGCCCTCAGGCTCGCTTGCTCTAATCTGCAGCGAGCAATCACTCCGAGTTATTGACATGATGCTGTTTTTTCCGGTCCAATTGGGGGGCCTCACGCATCTGGGAATGAAGATCTCCTGTATGACGAGGCATCGATCAGCAATCAACCATTCCAACAGCGGGTTTCTTATCATCTGTCAGGGATTGTGTCAATATCCTACTCCTTCAGCAGGTGCGGGGTTTGATGAATACAGCAGGTCTGGACCACAGGATCAGAAAAGAGCCGCCGTGGTGTTTGCCCCAAGGGCGATCGGTTTTTGGGGATCCGGACAGGGAGATCCTCTCGCCGAGAAAATCGGCCTTGCATTTATCTGATTTTGTCTGTATATGAAATTCAATTAGAGGTGTAATTAGCAGCTATCGTATTGTTTTCCTTGCGTTCTACTCAATATTTGTGTTCAGAAGGGCGTCTCTGACGAAGATACGGGCGATAGGCCGCGGGTCGTGAGGCCCCGTTAGACTCTTTGTTTGCAACTTCTCCGCAACGTGCAAAGAAGTTTGCCCGTTGGGGTCTCTGCCCAAGGCCTGCAAAAACCGAATCGAGCTCCTGGGAACGGCAGCAGGGCTTTGAAATACAGTCTGTTTAAGCCCCAAGGACACCCTTTCATGGGAAGAAATTCCTTGCTGCCTTTCAATAAATGGTGTCCCGAGCCCGGGGGCGGTCGCCGAACGATATGAACGCATTTTGTTGCAGCCCTTGGGCAGAGACCCCCACGGGCTGCCGGGCCGCTGTTTGATTGCGGCCGTCAGGCCGCCTTAGGGGACCTTGACCGCAAGCCTGGAAAACATGTTGAAATCGACAAAATGGTCCTTATGTTTAGCTTTGCTTAACTGCTTAACGCATTCAGTTAACGTCCCTTGTGTCAGGAACGACCCCCGTGCATAGAATTGGAATTTTGCAGAACGATCACAACACCACACCCATACTGAGGAAACTATGAAAGCGACCGTGGAAGATATCAGCCCCGTGAAGAAGAGACTCCTTGTTGAAATCGATGCAGAGGAGGTGGACAAAAAGCTCAATCAGGCCTATGGCGACATTAGAAAACGGGTCAAGATCCCCGGTTTCCGGCCTGGCAAGGCCCCGAGGAAGATTCTGGAAAGCTACTACGGCAGCCAGGTGAGAGACGATGTGACTCAGGAATTGATCGCCGACACCTTCCCCAAGGCAGTGGAAGAGACGAATGCCTTTCCTCTGGGCCAGCCGGTCCTGGAAAAGGACACCCTCCGGCAGGGGGCCAATTTTACCTACTCCGCCATTCTGGATGTCCGCCCTCAATTTGAGGTGGCCAACCACCTCGGAGTGGCGGTCAAAAAGGAAATCCTCTCGGTAACAGAAGAAGACGTGCAAAAGCGTCTGGAGGAAATCCGAAAGGCCAATGGGAGGCTGACGTCCATTGAAGGAAAGCGGCCTATCCGGGAGGGCGATTATGCAGTCGTGGAGTACAAAGGCCTTGAAAACGGGCAGCCCATAGAAGGGATTCACTCTTCCAATTTTCTGGTAAACGTGGGGAGGAACGACTTTCACCCCAAATTCGATGAGGGGTTGATCGGACTTTCCAAAGACGATGAGACAGAGATGGTGATCGATTTTGAGGAGGATTTCTATCACACCCGCCTTGCGGGGAAACGGGTCCAGTTTCAGACCAGGGTTCTGGATGTGAAAGAGCTGAAGCTTCCCGAATTGGACGATGCCTTTGCCAGGAGCCTGGGGTCTGATTTTGAGGATCTTGAAGGCCTCAAGAACGAGATCAGGAAGGCCCTTGCCTCCCAGGAGGAAGAGCGCATAGACCAGGATCTGAAGCAGAGACTGATGGAAAAGATTTTGCAGGAGGTCCATTTTGAGCTTCCTCAGGTCCTGGTGGAGGCGGAGACGGACTTCAGTGTGAGGAGATTCAAGGAAAACCTTCAGAGAGGCGGGGCAAGCATAGAAAAGATGGGATTTTCCGACGAACAGTTGAGAAAAGACTTCAGACCTGCGGCGGAGAAGCGGGTCCGCGAACTGCTGGTCCTTGAACAGATCGCCAAGCAGGAACAGATTGTCCTGACCGACGAGGACCTTGAGCAGGGATACAAGGACCTGGCTCAACAGATGGGGCAGGATGTGGAAACTGTCAAAAAATACTATGAGGCCAGGGACCTGGTGGACGGCTTCAAGGAACAACTGATCCGGGAAAAGACATTGAAGTATTTGACGGAGCATGCTATCATTACTGAAACAACCAAGGAAGAACTGACCCAGGAAATGGATCAGAAAGGGAAGGAAGGCTGAAATTAATGCTGATACCAATGGTAATTGAGCAGTCGGGCCGGGGAGAGAGGGCTTACGACATCTATTCGCGGCTGTTAAAAGACCGCATTATCTTTATCGGTGAGCCGGTAGAAGATTCCATGGCCAACATCATTATCGCCCAGATGCTTTTTCTGGAGTCTGAAGACCCGGAAAAGGATATCAATGTCTATATCAATTCCCCCGGCGGGGCTGTTACGGCCGGGCTGGCTATATACGACACCATGCAATATATCAGGCCCGATGTGGCCACCATATGCATGGGCCAGACCACAAGCATGGCGGCCCTTCTTCTGGCATCCGGGACAAAGGGAAAACGCTATGCCCTTCCCCACAGCCGGATCATGATCCACCAACCCCTGGGAGGTGCTCAGGGCCAGGCTACGGACATCGGGATCCATGCCCGGGAGATCCTAAAGGTGCGGGACAAACTCAATGCGATTCTGGCCAGGCATACTGGCCAGGATATTGCAAGGATTGAAAAAGATACCGAACGGGACTATTTTATGAGTGCGGAGGAGGCAAAAGAATACGGCCTTGTTGACAAGGTTATCACCAAGCGGGAGATAAAGGAGCCTGCGGCCGGTAAAGGCGCCTCGACATAATCGGGGAGTGCTGCCGTGGCAATGGCAGGATACAAGGTTTATTCAAAGGCTGGATGACCGGCGTATGGTAATCCCGGGATGCCGTTGCCATGGAGCATGGCGCGGACCCCGGGTCCAGCCGTTCAATTATTTGACGACATTTAACAGCACAAGGGTAGAAGCTATGGGAAAAAACGATGTTCCACATGATGATCTTGTCTGTTCCTTCTGTGGAAAAAGCCAGGATGAGGTCAAAAAACTCATTGCAGGTCCTTCGGTATATATCTGCGATGAATGCATCCAACTCTGCAATGAGATCATTGATGAAGAGTACAGCCAGGAGGAGGAACAAGAGGTTCGACACTTGTTGAAGCCCTCGGAAATAAAGGAGATCCTCGATCAATATGTGATCGAACAGGAAAGGGCAAAAAAGATCCTTTCTGTAGCGGTCCACAACCATTACAAGCGGATCAGTTCCAAGCCGGACAAGTCGGGTGTCGAGATCGAGAAAAGCAATATCCTCCTGATTGGGCCGACTGGTTCCGGGAAGACCCTCCTCGCACAGACCCTCGCCAAGATCCTGAAGGTCCCCTTTACCATCGCCGACGCCACCACATTGACGGAAGCGGGTTACGTGGGCGAAGACGTGGAAAACATCATTCTTCATCTGGTCCAGTTTGCGGATTACGATATTGAGGCTGCCACAAAAGGGATTGTCTACATCGATGAGATCGACAAGATCGCGCGCAAATCAGACAGCCCCTCCATCACCCGGGACGTCTCAGGAGAAGGGGTCCAGCAGGCCCTGCTCAAGATTATCGAGGGGACCCTCGCCAATGTTCCGCCAAAAGGAGGGAGAAAACATCCCCAGCAGGATTTTGTGAGAGTGGACACCAGCAATATCCTCTTTATCTGCGGTGGGACATTCAATGGCCTGGACAGGATCATCAGCAATCGGCTTGGGAACAAGGTCATCGGTTTCGAGGCGGATATTAAGGGTCAGGGAGACAAGGAAGCCAACGACATCCTGAGCCAAGTCCAGCCTGAAGATCTGATAAAGTTCGGGCTGATCCCGGAATTCGTGGGGAGGATCCCCATCACCGCCACCCTGAACGACCTGAGTCTGGAAGCCCTGGTCAGGATTCTAAAGGAGCCCAAGAATGCCCTGATCAAGCAGTACAAAAAGCTGTTTGAGATGGAAAATGTCAACTTGCGGTTTACGGATGATGTGTTGGTGGCCATTGGAAAGGATGCGATCAAACGCAAATCCGGGGCACGGGGTCTCCGGGCGATCCTGGAGTCGGTGATGCTGGATATCATGTATGACATCCCTTCCACGCCCGGGATCACCGAATGCATTATCAACGAAGATGTGGTGGTCAAAGGAGACCCCCCCTTGTTGATCTACGAGAAGCAGGCCAAGTTTGGATAATTATATTATGTTCAATTCGTTGCAAAAGGATGCTCCTGACGACGCACGCGGAGAAGACAGGCGATATTATCCCCTTCTCCCCCTAAGGGATGTGGTCGTTTTTCCCAATGTGGTGGTGCCCCTGTTCATAGGCCGCGACAAGTCCATAAAGGCCCTGGAATATGCCCTGTCGCACGACAAACGGGTTTTTCTCTCGGCCCAGGTGGATGCAAAGGTGGACAATCCATCCCCGAAGGACATATTCGCCTTCGGGACTGTCGGGGCTGTGTTGCAGCTCTTGAAGCTCCCGGACGGGACGGTTAAGGCCCTGATCGAGGGCAAAGAGCGGGGCGTGATCGAAAACTTCGTGGACAAGCAGGGATTCTTTATGGTGGAGGTGAGAGAGCGCGCCACGGTCCCTGCTGCGGGCCCTGAGGTTGAGGCCCTGGTCCGGTCCATCCACGACAGTTTTGAAGAGTATGCCAAATACAACAACAAGATCGGAAAAGAGATTGTCTCCGCGGTGATTGCCATCGAAGATCCGGGTCGCATGGCCGACACCATCGCCGGGCACCTGGCCCTGAAGGTGGCGGACAAGCAGCAGATCCTGGAGGCCGTTGATTTGATCCAGCGGCTTCACAATCTGTTTGAAAAACTGGGCGGCGAGGTGGACATCCTCCGTCTGGAGCATCGATTGAGGGCGCGGGTCAAGAAGCAGATGGAAAAGACCCAGAAGGACTATTATCTCAATGAGCAGATCCGTGCCATCCAGAAGGAGATGGGAACCAAGGATGACTTTAAGGCGGAGCTGGATGAACTCGAGAAGAAGATCAAACGCAAAAAGGTGAGCAAGGAGGCCCATCAAAGGCTGAAACAGGAATTCAAAAAGCTGAAGATGATGTCCCCCATGTCGGCAGAGGCCGCTGTGGTGCGCAACTACATCGACTGGATCATCGATCTCCCCTGGTTCGACAAGACCCGTTCAAGACTCCAGATAGAAGAGGCCGAGGCCATCCTCGACGAAGATCACTATGGGCTGGAAAAGCCCAAGGAAAGGATTGTTGAATACCTGGCGGTCCAGCGTCTGACCAAGAAGATAAAAGGCCCGATCCTCTGTCTGGTGGGCCCGCCCGGGGTCGGCAAGACCTCCCTGGCACGATCGGTGGCCAGGGCCACGGGCAGGAACTTCATCCGCCTGTCTTTAGGCGGGGTAAGGGACGAGGCGGAGATCAGGGGGCATCGAAGGACCTATATAGGGGCCATGCCGGGCAAAATCATCCAGTTTTTAAAAAAGGCCAGGTCCAACAATCCGGTCTTTTGTTTGGATGAAGTGGATAAAATGAGCACCGACTTCAGAGGCGATCCGTCGGCCGCTTTGCTGGAGGTCCTGGATCCGGAGCAGAATGTGGCCTTCAACGACCATTATCTGGACCTGGATTATGATCTTTCCGATGTCTTTTTCATCACCACAGCCAACAATCTTCCCAACATACCGGTCCCCCTTCAGGACAGGATGGAGATCATCCGGCTGCCTGGGTATACGGAACTGGAGAAGCTGAATATTGCCAAGCAGTTTTTGATCAAGAAACAGGTGGAACAAAACGGTCTCATGCCGCACAACGTGGCCTTTACGGACAGTGCCATTCTCCAGGTTATCCGGCACTATACCAGCGAGGCCGGGGTCAGGAACCTGGAACGTGAGATCGGCTCTATCTGTCGGAAGGTGGCCAAAGAGGTGGTCAAACGGGGCCGCGACACCACCATCTCGGTCAAGGCCCAGTCTATCCAGAAGTATCTCGGGGTCCCCAAATACCGGTACGGCCGGACAGAGGAGAAGAATTGCGTGGGTGTGACTACCGGTCTGGCCTGGACTGACGTGGGCGGCGAAATCCTTCAGACCGAGGCCAGCATTATGCCCGGCAAGGGAAACCTGGTTCTCACCGGAAAGCTGGGGGAGGTCATGCAGGAATCGGCCCAGGCGGCCTTGAGCTATGTCCGCTCCCGGGCGAGAAACCTGAAGCTCCCCGACAATTTCTATGAAAAGGTGGATATCCACGTCCATGTCCCGGAAGGGGCCATCCCCAAAGACGGGCCGTCTGCCGGGATTACCATTGCCACGTCCATTGTTTCGGCCCTGACACGGCATCCAGTGAATCGGGAGATCGCCATGACCGGTGAGATTACCCTGAGGGGACGGGTGCTGCCCATCGGCGGGTTGAAGGAAAAGATTCTGGCCGCCCACCGGGGGGAGGTGTCCAAGGTGTTGATTCCCAGCGAAAACAAGAAGGATATCGCCGAGATACCCAAAAAAATTCTCAGGAAGGTGGAGCTGGTCCTTGTAGACCATATGGATGAAGTCCTGAGGGAGGCCTTGGTCGTGGAAGAGGGCGCGGAACTCTTTGCGCGGGAAGAGGAGTGCAAGCCCTTCTGCTTTACCGAAATTCCTCAGATGGAGGAGGGGCCGGCCCCCAGCATCACAGCCCACTGATCCGCGGGGCGCAGTTGAATTTTCTTGACAAGAAGGAAAGAGATCGTTAATCTTTTTGTTTGTCCTTCTCGATTCAGGCGGGTAGCTCAGCGGGAGAGCATCGGCCTTACAAGCCGGGGGTCACGGGTTCAAATCCCGTTCCGCCTACCATGTATGCAGGGCGTTTCGGTCAGCCCCAAGAGGAGAAAGGGAAGGGATCAACCATTCATCAGATCCGCGTTGTTTTATGCGGGGGCGTAGTTCAGTTGGTTAGAACGCCGGCCTGTCACGCCGGAGGTCACGAGTTCGAGTCTCGCCGTCCCCGCCAAACAATTTCAAGGGCTTAGCCGAGTTGGCGAAGCCCTTTTTGTTTTTCGTGCGTATTTTCGTGTGTCCGCTCAAAGCATTTTTCCGGCCCTCCTCTTCCCCTCATGCTCCGCCTGAACCAAATACAATTTAGCGTAAAATGCCTCCTGTCTGATCACGCCCTTTTCAATGCGCAACTGCGTCACGGCGTCGAGTTGAGTCATCTGACTTATCAGGAGTTCCTTAAGGTGACGATTTCTCCATTATCCAGCCTTTTCTCCCATGGATCTGCCGCTTCCATCCCAATTGCCGGTTTTTCCACTTGAACTGACAGTTCCAAGACATTTTGAACCGTCAATCAAAACGGAACTATCTCAGCATAGGGTTTTGTCAGATCCGGTCACAACCTCGGAAAAATTCGCCTTGTTGACGATTTTTTCTTGTTGGGATGCCTAAATGAAACTCTTATTCCTCGGGCCACCTTCTCCGCCTGTTGTTTTTATGGGTTGGACGAAACAGAAAATGGTTCTCCATTCCCGGAAGGAAGGGCGGGGCGCAAGTGCGTCTGTGGCCGTCCAAGGGCATGATGGGCTTGTGAAACTGCTTGAAACCGATTCATGTTTTGGATAACATGGCCTTGAAAGGGGTCAATGGCAATGGCCGTGACAAGAGGACGGGACAGGTTGGATCAGTTGGACAAGATGGCCGAGGCGATGTTTGCGGGGCTCGCCGAGTTGAGGGCATTCCAGGCCGAGACGACCGACCAGATCCAGGAGCTGACACAAGCCCAGATCAAGACCGACGAGCAAATGCGAAGGACCGATGCAAAACTGGATCGCATCGGGCAACAGCTTGGGGACCTGGGACTGGTCCAGGGGGTAATGGCTGATGAAGGGGATGCGACCCTCCTGAACCGGGAGGGATTTGAGCCCAGGACATTCAACTGATGTCCGTGGGTCTGGACCCTGATAACCCGCAAATCTATAAGCTGGTCCCCATTTCAGGCGCCGTAACGCGGGGACAGACAGGCCGCTTACACGGGGGGATTTTTTCCATTGGAGCGACGAATCTATCGACAAGGTATAGGGGACCCGCCCGATGGGATTCCAACGGCCGAGCTGCTGGATTCCGTGGCGGTGGCGGTGGAGTAGGAAAGACAGAAGCTGAAAGCTCAAAGCCGGAAGATCGAAGCGGGAAGGGCATATGAGAACAAGCGAGAAGAAATTGGATGGAAACTTGACTGTTCCGGGGTTTCTTTTTCCTCTGTTCTGGGACTGCCGTCCGGAACACGTTCAGGTGGACATCCATGCCGACTTTGTTATGGCCCGGGTCATGGAGCGGGGAACCTGGGAGGCCATGCGCTGGCTTTTGAGAACTTACTCGAAGGACCGGCTGATCTCATTTCTGGAAAAGAAAGGAAGACGCACCCTCCCCCCCCGAGAGCTCAACTACTGGGCCCTCATGGCCGGGATATCGAGAGCCAAACGAGAAGATTGGGCAAGGGGGGCCAGGGAGAGGACCTCTTTGTGGAGCAAGAGGCATGCACACTGAACTTTTGAGCGCCGAACAAAAAGAGGTCCTGGCCATCCTGGGGAAGGCCCTGGAGGGTACGGACTATTACCTAGCGGGCGGCACAGCCCTGGCCATTCACCTGGGGCATCGACGCTCGATTGATTTTGACTGGTTTATCCGGAAACAGGGCGACCCGGAGACCCTCTTCCATCTCCTGAAAACATCGGGAATCGACTATGTTGTTCAGTCCATTGGCATTGAAACGGTTTATCTGACCATAGCAACGGTCCAGAACAGCTTTATCGGCTATGATTACCCCATGCTGCGGGACACGGTCCTGCTTCCTGATGCGGGGATCCAAATGGCCGCCATCGAGGACATCGCCTGCATGAAACTATCGGCGGTGGCCTCGAGGGGCTCCAGAAAGGACTTTTTTGACCTGCACCATGTCATATCCCACCGTTATCCCATGGAAGCGTGTCTCCGGCTTTATGGAGAGAAGTATCAGAACCGGGACATCGGCCACGTCATCAGGAGCCTGGTCTATTTTGAGGATGCGGAGCGGGAACCCAAGGTGAGGATGGTGCAGCCGGTATCGTGGGAAGACGTTAAAACTGACTTCGAGAGATGGGTGATGGCCCTGGGAGACGTAACGCTCAGATAGGGTCGCAGCCAAAAAGCGTTCTGAGGGAGATGGGGTCAGATCTTGTTGATTTGTGAATTGTCGTCTGGAAAGGTGTCTTGCATCGTGGCATGGGAGAAACAAAAACGATGGCGAGACGTTGGAGGGCCCGATATGCGGGGGGCATATTACCATATAACGTCACTTCGGGAGTCTGCCGGTTCCTGGATTTCATAACGAGGCGATATGTTTGGCATTACCTGTTAGGCAGTCATTCAAATCGTAAAGCAGGTAAAAGGTAGAATGAGGACACATCAGAATTTCCAGAGGGACGTTGGGCTGGTTAATTCACAAATCAAGATCTGACCCCATTTCTTTCTCTGCAGCCGATGCATTCCTTCAGGATCGGAGCGCCGGTGACACCAGCCTTCCAGTCAATGGATGCAAACTTCTCTCGGGCGTCCGGGCCTTTGAAGCGCGCCAGGAGGCCTTTTTGCTCCCTGGAAAGAAGATGAAGGGCAAAAGAGCGGCTTTGGACAATCAGGTCGTGGGAATATCGGTTCGGGTGGATGGCCACCATCACCAGCGGTGGATCGTACGACACCTGACTCAGCCAGGAAGCCACCATGCCGTTGATAGTGTCCTCAAACCGCGTGGTAAGGATGTAAATGCCGTAGGTCATGTGGGCCATATTCTTCAAGATCGTTTCCTTCATGATCCCCCTCTGGTGTCAGTTTGGCGGTGTCAGGCAGGAGAAAAAGAGACCGTTGCTCACATCTGAATCGGGATCGTCTCCGGATAACCGTTACGGTCCGGCAAGTAAGGAGAGGAAATCCCGCACTGAGACATGATCGATGATGCTGTGACGCAATTTGGCGTTTTTGTTGACCCGATAGACATTGTTCCTCCCTTCTCTCTTTCGTTTCACAAACCCATTTTTCTCCAATTCGGAGATAATCTTGTGAACCGTCCATTCGGTGACATTGACGGCAGAGGCGATCTCGCGCGCCGTGCTTTTGGGATGCTTGGCGATGTAGACCAGTATCAGCCCGTGATTTGAGATAAAATTCCATTCCACCATGGTTATTCTCCGGGGTGTGACCCCCCAAATGTCGCTTGACATCCTAAAAAGAACGGGTAAAATATGTGTGATTTTTCTTATTGGTTTTAACATGCATGAGAAATCACACAAACAACACCATATACAATTTAGCAGATATAAGTCCTTTTGTGGAAAAAAAGGAGATCGGCCATGTTGGAAACTCCCCTGTGGTTCAAAATTGTCTTTGGTATCTGGCTCGTGGCCTTTATCTTCATAGAGGCCGCGTGGGATTCTATCTGGGAATGGATAGCGCGAAAATTCAGGTCTTTTTATCGCAAAGGCCTGAAGCCTCGTGGTCCCATGAGGAGAAAACCAGCTTGAGATTTTTGTCAACAAATTGATTTCTCTATGAAAGCAATAGCATCTCGGCTTCGATACGTCACCCGCCTCCTTCTCATGGGACTGGCCTTTTGCCTGTTCATTTCCACAGCCGTTACAGGGGAACGCATCTATCCTGTAAGCCAGTCCGAGACTGAGGCCATTGAAAGGCTCAGTACCGTTGAGGGTTCCGATCTATCCATGACAAAGGAATCCTTATGCACTGGAGAAAACCTTTGCCCCTCCTCGCCGGCAAAGGGTGTATCGGAAGCATGCCGCGACGTTGCCATCAAATTTAAGGATAGGTATACGGTTTGTTCAAGGGCCCTGGACAAGGGGTGTTTAATTACAGGGCTGACTGAGACAAGAAAATGAACCCGTTTCTGTCTCTGAAACGGGTGCATCCTCGCTCAGAAAGAATCTAAGAGACGTCTCTTCGTTACGGGATTGGGGATCGCAAAATTTGCGATCCCTTTTTTTGTGCGGCCGCCCGGTTCCCTGGAAGTCATGCCCCGGATTTGCTGGAGGCGGGCCTCTTCGCTTTGGCGAGCAATTGCCCTCGGATTACGTCAGAAGACCTCGGGAGGAACGTCGAACCGATGACATCAACATCAAAAAGAGCCACATTCATTGGCATGGGCCTCCCCCTATTGGGAGCCATTCTCATGTCAATAACACTAACCCCTTGCATCGCGATGGGCTCGCCTCAACCCGCCGGCCCGGGGGATGTCTTGATCCTCACCGGGACAGTGACCAATGCTCAAGGAAAGGGGGTCAAGGAGGCCGCAGTCGTGTTGTTCGTCGACGGAAAGAAGTTGGAATTTGAAGATGAACCTGTAACGGAGAACCTCGGCACCTACAAGGCGGAAATTGTCTTGCCCCCAGGGACCCTTCCGACCGCCAAGGTTGCCTTGGCCGTTCAGAAGCCCTGTTACGAGGATACAGACCCGTTATCAGTGGATACCATCGTCCCGGCGAGGAGCGATGGGAAAGGGTCCACGACCTATCTGGCCCATCAAAACGTTATTCTCAAAAGGACGATAGAGCCGGCCTTCTGGATCGCAGCATCCGTACTCGTCCTGGTCTATGTCCTGATCGCCTTCGAGCTGTTGCACCGTACCCTTTCGGCCTTTGTAGGAGCGGCGGCACTCCTCGTTGTCAGCTATACCGCCGGGACATACCGTCCCGGTTATCGGATCCTCACCTTTGAAGATGCGATCCACGCCATGGACATGAATGTCATCTTCCTCCTCATGGCCATGATGATGATCGTGGGGATCCTAAAGAGGACGGGCCTTTTTGAATGGATGCCTTTCGATCCTATCAACTGGCGCGCGGCAGTGTCTTCACCCTGTCAGTGATCTTGATGTTTGTGACCGCCCTTACATCGGCCTTTTTGGACAATGTGACAACCATGATCCTCATCATCCCGGTCACCATCAATATCGCATCGGTTCTCAGGATCAACCCCTTGGCCCTTCTCATGCCAGAGGTGTTTGCGTCCAACGTGGGCGGCACCGCGACCCTCATCGGAGGCCCTCCGAACATCATGATCGGGTCCTATGCCCAGTTGAGTTTTCTTGATTTTGTTCAAAACCTGGGCATCGTGTGCATTATTTCTCTGGCCGTAACCGTGGTCTATTTCATTTACTGGTACAAAAAAGACTATCTCAAGGCCCAGGTGGTGGATGTCAAAAGCATGATCGGCGAGTTGAAAAAGACATATCGGATCACGGACAGGAAGCTGTTGTTCCAGTCTCTTCTGATGCTCGGCATCACCATCTTTCTCTTTATCATACACGGGGCCCTCCATATGGAGCCCAGTATCGCCGCCATGGCAGGGGCGGGCATACTCGCGATGATCAGCCGTGTGAACATGGTGGAACTGCTGGAGCACGAGATCGAATGGCCGACCCTCATCTTTTTCATGATGCTCTTTGTCATCGTGGCCGGGGCCGAAGAGACGGGGCTGATTCAGATCATTGCAGACTGGGTCAACCATATGTCGAGGGGATCACTTGTCGCGGCCATTGTGATGATCCTCTGGGTATCGGCCCTGGCCTCGGCCATCATCGACAACATCCCTTTCACGGCCACCATGCTCCCTATAGTGGCCTATTTAAACGAGGTGGTGCCGGGGGCTCAAGGCGGGATCCTTTGGTGGGCCCTGGCCCTGGGGGCCTGTCTGGGGGGGGAACGGGACCATGATCGGGGCCAGCGCGAATGTGGTCACGGTTGGCATTGCCGAAACTCAAGGTTATCGGATTACCTTCATGCAATATGTGAAAACCGCCTTTGTTCCCATGATCATCACGATTGTGCTTTCCACCATCTGGCTGTTGGTGGTGAGATAGTCGGGGATTGTCAATCGATCAACTAAAGGCCTTCCCGTGGGACGATTCCGGGAGTGCAAAATGGAGAAAGGAGATACCATGAAAGGGTTTATCAAATGTTTGTTGCTTACACTTTTTCTTATGGCCGGCCCAGTCCTGGCGGACGATTTCCTGGGAGCCCCCATCCGATCCGAAGGCCAGACAGCGCTGCGCGAAAAGTCTTCATTGGAGATGCGCTATCGGCTTCCGCAGGAAGAGATCATCCAGTTCTATCGGGACTCATTGAGGGGCCAGGAAGACTTGGTGTTCAGAAACCGGTCCTGGGGGCTGGAAATCGAGGATCACGGGAAACGGGCGTGGCACAAGATCCGGATCGCAGCAGCGGCGGATGGGGCGAGCCGCGTAACCATCTCCCGGGACAGCTGGACCTGGATTATGGGAACGCTGGCCATCCGGTTTGTGGGGGTCTTTGTGGTGCTCCTGATTGTCTACCTGGGCATGAACGCATCCACGTGGATCATAAGACGATCCATCAAGGCGGTGGAGGCAAAAGGAGGCGGAAAGGCCTAATCGACCAAGGCCATAAGTCTAAGACAAGACTGAAAGAGCAACCGGGGTTTTGGGTTCGGAAGAAGACTCCGCACAGGGGAGGGGAGACAATCGAAGTTTGGAGAGAGATGCCATCCTGAAAGGCCTTGGGGGCGTGCGTACCCGGATCGTCACCTGTCTGTTGATCATGGGCGTGGGATTTGCCGGGGCCTACTCCTTCAGCGGGGATATCGTGACATTCATCATGCTGCCGATGACGCGGATTTTGCCGGCCGGCGAAACGCCTGTTTATACGTGGCTCCCGGAGGCCTTCTTCTGCCATCTCAAGGCGGCGCTCGGCGTAGGATTCTTGCTGGCCCTGCCTGCCGTTCTATATGCAATCTGGTCGTTTTTTGCGCCTCGGCATGGCGTCACGGGAATGCTGTCGTCCTTGCTCGTTGTGGGCCTTGCAACCCTCCTTTTTCTTGGGGGTGCCGGCTTCTGCTATTTTGTGGTCATGCCTATTGCCTTCAAGTACCTGATCGGCATCGGCCCCGAGTCAGTCCGTCCTCTTCCCAGGATGGGGGAGTATCTCGGGCTGGCCTGCTGGCTTCTTCTTGCCTTTGGTGCGATCTTTGAGCTGCCGCTGGTCGTGAGCATCCTGTCTCATGCCGGGGCGGTGTCACCCGCCTTTCTTCAGAGGAACCGGAAGTATGCATTCCTCCTGAGTTTTGTGATAGCGGCCCTTTTCACCCCAACCCCTGATGTCTTTAATCAGCTGCTGATGGCCGGACCGCTCGTGGTTCTCTATGAACTGGGAATCCTGGGTGCGCGCCTTTTGGGACCAAAGAGGCCGGCAGAACAGGCCGCATCCTAAAAAAGCGCTGATCCACAGAAATGAAAAGCGTGTGGGTTTTTTGTTTTAGTGAAGTGCAGAAACCCTGGCCCTCTGGGCCAGGTCAGAGAACTTACGGCTCTGCCGCTTGAACTTTATTTAAGCTGGCTGATAAGAACTCGCTTTTTCGAGGAAGAGATATAGCGAAAACGGGCTTGGGTGTCAAGGGAAATGTGACCGCAGGATATTGTGGTCGGGCAAGGGGACAGAAAGAGGGGACCTACGTTCTGAGCGGGCTTGCATGAGGTGAGTGTGATATGGAAGAGGATGCCTCTGGATAGACCGGGTCCGCATAAAGCCAATTATCCGACCCTGGGAGTTGAGATACAGAATAGTCGATGCTGTAATCGGGGGGTTTGGGCGGCCCGGTTGACTTTGGCGGCGGCCTTTGTTTGATTTCCCACCTGTCTGCGTGGGACGCACAGGCAGGTAGACCCAGGTGCTTGAGAATCTTTTTGATGACCTCGTCATCCTCAATAAAGGCGATGATCCTCATCCGGCCCTGGCACTTGGGACACATCAACGGATCGATCTCATAAATCTTCTGGATCAACCGTGCCCAGTTTTTCCGGTATTCGCCCGACGACCCTTCAGGTTCAAGGATCGAGGGTATTCGATCGTCCTGGTCCTCTCGTTTACGCTTACCGCGACTCACGTTGCTGTAGTAACCATAATACCGGACCATCTGCTCCCCTTTGTTGGGAACGCCTGCCCGCCAGGGCTGTCCGGTATTTGATACTCGTATCAACTTATCACCATCACTGTGTAGTTCCATCAACATAGGCAGGTGGTCAGGCAAGGCAGGCGGGTGGGAACACCTGTCTGCGTGCGGCACGCACAGGCAGGCATGGCCGCCAACCATTCCAAGGCATCGAAGACCTTTTCCTCCTTTCCATCTTTCGACTGGTAAATGACCCGTGACTCCTGTGGAATGTATGTCTTCGATGATTTTTCCTTTTGAGAGGAGCATTCTGAAGACCTTGTGGCGGAATATCTCCTCCAGGTGTTTCAACTCAAAAAAAGGGGTCACATGAAACATGCCTGCCTGTGCGTCGCACGCAGACAGGCCTTGTCCATAAAAACAGCCATCCGTACACAGAATATGTAGGTGGGGATTGAATCCTAAGAAATCACCGAAGGTCTGTATGGCGATAACAGCCCCCGGTACAGCATTATCATCAGGGATGGTTTCCTGGAAAAAGGCTTTCAGAGAGTCCCAGCCACAGCGGCTTAGGTCGGAGAGGAGTTTGCGATCGTAGAGGAAATACCGTCGCAGGATTTTGGGGATGCTGAAGACGAAATGCCGGTGGGGTACGGCCTTGAGGACTTCTTCACACAGCCATTCCCCGAATTCCACCACGCGCTTCTGACCTGTCCGCCATGGCCGACTCAATTTCAAGAAAATGTTTGCCCTTTCCTTCTCTGCCCCACGTTACTGTCCAGTAGGGGATAACTTGAGGCAAGGCAGGCGGGTGACAGCTGGGGCAAAAATGTCGGCGTTTGCATGAAAAGGCCAGCAGGTATTCATGGCCGCATTCCCCACATTTGACTCTTGCAAACCCATTATGGAGGATGCCGCAATCGAGAAAGCGGTAAATCACCTGTCTTACATAGGGACGGAAAAACCCGTAGCGGGTTGCGAATCGCTCATCATAGACCTGCTCCAGAGTCTCAAAGTTATCTTCAACACACTGATAATACTGGGACTCATGCGGCTTGCGGGGCCGGTAGACAGGGGATGTACCGGGCAATTTCCAACTCCGTGCAAGAGATTGAAAACCAACCCGACAAGAAATACTGTAAATTTAACTGAAAGTCAATGACCGCGAGCTGAAGGCTGATAGTGTGAAAATCGTCCCTGTGGCGACGCCACGGTAAATTTGTTCTAACCGAATCCTGTTCTGGTGACTGAGTTTTGAGTCATGTGGAGATAGTCGAAGACGGCGCGTACATTCAGTGTGAGTTGCCGCATTTTTTGAGCTGCGGACGCCTTTGGATTTGATGATGCTGATGGCGAACCCGCGCAGTCTGGTGATATTTTCCGGCCCATAGCCGATTCGTATACGGCTGCGATCTTCGTCGTAGTTCCAGTCGATGATGTAATGGCAGCTGTTTTCAATGGTCCAGTGGCCCCGATTGACTGCGAGGACGCTTTCTGGATTTGCCTGTTCAGGAGTTCGGCTTGTGATGCCATATGCGATTTCACAGGAGTATTCGCCGGTCTTTTTGTTTGTGGCTTCCCTCTGGACCATGAACGCCTGTCCCACATGGGGGAAGTTGAGATAGTCGTTGAGCTCGGTTGTGGTCCATATTTTGCGGACTTCGATCCTGCCGTGATCGGGAGGGTCGCACTGAACGAAATCGGGATCTTTCAGGTCTTTAAAATGGATGGCGATATCTTCAAAAAGTCCGGGCTGGTTGTTCTTGACGGTGAAGTGGTAATGAGCGTGCCGGTCTTGAACTAAATATTTGGCGAACTCGCGTTGTGTCAGGAGGGCATCTGCGGAAATATTTTTGCCTTCGATATCGATGGGCTCAAGCAGTGGGATGGCGGTTTTGATTTCATTGGTGCGCTTGAGTTCTTCGCTGCCTTCTACCGGGAGGGAGCCAACTTTTTTTGGGTGTGGCAGGCCTTGGTCTGATGACCGACCGCGCTCATGATGTGGACCTGATAGCCCTGATCGTCGATAGCGTTTTTCATGGTTTTGCCATCGATGGCCAGGCTCTCATCCTGTTGAGCATAGACGTGGTTCCAGCGTTGCAGGGCATGGTCGAGATGAACAGGATCGACGCGAATCAGCACATCACGGAGGATGGAGAGGCTGGGTACGATATATCGCCTGTTTTCATATCGGCAGCCAAAACGCTCCCGGGTTTTCTGACTAAGGCTTTTGGCCCAGTCCGATATGGCCAGGTAACCAAGCATTCCACACAGAGTCCCAGACGCGGCAATGGCTAACACCGTAGACAGGTGGTGACGCCGCCCCGAGGGCGTCGTGGGTCTGGAATGTCTTCAAAAAAGTCAGGCAGAGATGTCATGTGTTGAGCGCTCATCATGAATTTTGGACTTCCTATGCGGTAAGTGGGTTCGAGAACAGGCCGGGATAAGAGAGCCTGCACATTGGAAATCAATGGTTTGACAAAAACCATTTTCCGAGACGCTGCCATGGCCCTGTAGCCTTGACGAGTCCGATGAAACCCCTTGGACTGGCCTATATATATCCAGTTGGCTGCTTTGTAGATGGTTCCGTGGAATCGCTGTGGGTCCACAAAGGTCTCCAACAGTACAAGCGGATGGCCAAAGGTTTTCTGCCAATCGAGAGGGAGTCTCGGTTGACAGAGATACAGAATCCGGGAACCAAGATTCGGGACATGCCAGTCCGGCGGGATTAGAAAATGGTTGTTATTGGTCAGGAGTTTCAGGCGATCGTACTGATGGCGAAAGTCCCATCCAGTCCATTGATCCCGTGGTGAGCATTTTAAGGAAGGAGCCGAAAAGCTGAGAAGAGCAATCCATTGCCCAAACCGCGGGTGGCGACATACCACAGGGTTTCGCTGTTCTTCGGGAGAGCGCCCAAGTAATGATGCCTTTGCATCAGTTTTTAAAATCGCTTCTCTTCGACTGAACGAACGGTTCGGATATGAACTTCGTGAAGGTTCACAACTGGTTACCCCGGATTCAAGTGGCAGATGACTGTCCACATACACCATCCGAGGGCGTTTGATTACACTTTGTTTCAACCGCTCGATGCTTTTTGCCTAACGTGCCAGAACAGAAACACCCTGAGTCCCAAACTTCCCTAAAAGAGAGGTAGAATGCTGGGGCCATCCGGCATTCGGGTTCGACCCACGGGGGAAAATAAGATTGCCCCGAAGGGGATCCCTTCAGTTGCTTGAATCTGTTCAGGAACTCAATGCCTGTTTGACCCCGCATTCCAAAAAAGGGATCCGAAAGGGGCGCTTTCCAGAAAACCACGACCTTGCTATGAGAGCAAGGGTTTCAATATCGGACTAAAAATCACCAGACAGGACCCGGCCACTGCGATCCGATGCCATGGTCATCTTGCCGGTATTGCGGTAGACAGTGCTCGAAACAGTCAACTGGTTCAAGAAGAAAAAGGAACTCCGAACAAGCTTAAGACGGTGGGCAATCAATTCCCTGTTTTGGGAACCGATGTCTCTAATGGATGCTGCCAGACGTAGAAGGCGCAACCTGCACGTTTCCAACTGGCTTGTATAAGGTTCTTCAGCCAATTCCGCGATTTTACGGAGGTTCAGTCCCTGAATGGGTCGTCCCATGGCCACTGCCAGGTCTTCACTTACCGCTTGTCTCTTCCGGTCCAGGTCCTGAAACCTGGAAACCAGCGACGTTTTTCCGTCCGTGGCCGTTCTGAGCGCATCGAGATCCGACCGCGTCACAGCGTCTTTTTCCTCTTGAGCCAGATTCAACATCAGCCCAAAAAGGTCGGCTTCCTCCCGAAGGATCTTCAGAAGATTGTCGAACATCCGTTTTATCTCACCCCTTGGTTGTGGTTTCGCGCTCCCCTTCAGATTCAGTCTGCAAGGTCATGCGATCATCCAGCATCGTCAAAAAATCATTCAAAATTCATTGCAGCCAAATAGCTATTCCTCAATGCTTAGTGCATGAGACGCAAAAAACCCCCTTCGCGGGGTCTTACCCACACAAATGGAGATTTCTCTAAGACGGCACTGCCTGTGATCTCTCAAAACAGCTCATTCAACAGCGATTCTTCTATCATCTTTGAGGCGATCTTTTCCCCGTCGATCTGATACTCGCCCGCTTCTATCCGGGCGCGAATTTCCGCCACTCTCTCCTCACGGATATCAGGAAGGGCATCGATCAGTTCCTTTGCCTTCTGAATCTGTTTGGCCTCCGGGGATAATACCACCTCATCTTTTGAAATACCCTCGCCCGAACCCGTGCCTGAAAAAGAATGGGCCTTCTCTCTCTCCCTGACATTCTTTATATAGGCATCCAGATTTGCGAGCCGATGGTCACCCGCTATTTTCATTTGAAAAACCCTCCCTTCAAAGAAACTGGGTTTCTGAGATCCGAAACATATTTCCCTGCGGCAGAAAGATCCATTGCTGCTGTTTTCAACGCCTGAGGGATCGTGCCGCCGTATGAGATCCCTTCAAAAGCATTATCGGTTGCCCTCATTAGAAACTTTAGCATTTTTTATTCCCTGCCGCCATTTTTTTCTTCCGGGCCGGATGTCGACCCGAGACGGTCCATGAGAAGGTTCGAGAGGCCGATCCCACGTTCAGAGGCCATTTCCCTGGCGATTTGAGCATCGAACATGGAGGTGTAAAGTTCTTCACCCCTTCCACCGGTCAAAAAGCCGCTTTTGGGGATCGTTGACCGCATCTCTTTGAGCAGATGAAAGATGAAAAGGGATTCCAGTTCTGCACATGCATTTTTCAAATCAGCGGACTTGCCGCCCGTTGAGGGGATCTGCCCGGTCGTCAGCCTTTCCCTCATCATATTCATTTTGCTGAGTGAATTGATGGCCTGCTGCATCTGAAGGGAGTTGGCTGAGATCGCA
>ENA-OSEO01001521-OSEO01001521.1-sediment-metagenome-genome-assembly--contig:-NODE-1521-length-41145-cov-6.733515_pt1 | contig 41145 bp, 44 predicted proteins | sample MGYA00237883_ERZ534232 | MGnify/ENA metagenome assembly ERZ534232 | reverse complement strand
CAATGTTGTGGGTGTTTCATCGAGGAGACCTCCCGGTCTGGAGGTGGCACGGTCATGAGACCGTGCCACAACAAGGAGACCAATCGGGTCATGCGAGTCGACCGGGGAACAACTTATCTTGAGGAACCATTAGGCTGTGTGCGGAAAGGATGGAAAGTTGCCGTTTGATTTCGACTTGCACAGGACCATTTCCCTCTCGTATCACCTTATTCTGGCGTACGTACTGGCGTTTCCCATAGGTTGGGACAGAGAAAGAAGCGTGCGCAGTTTTGGTTTAAGGACTTTTCCTCTGGTTGCCATAGCTGCCTGTAGTTTTGTACTGGTGGGGCAAAACGTCTTTTTTGACAATAAGGAAGCGCAGGCGAGGGTTCTGCAGGGAGTCATAACCGGAATAGGCTTCATTGGCGGTGGGGCTATTTTGAAACATAAGCTGCAAGTAACCGGCACTGCTTCGGCAGCAAGTATCTGGAACACTGGAGCCATTGGAATTGCAATAGCTTTTGGAAGACTCGAAATTGCTCTCCTGCTCAGTGCACTAAACTTCGTAACTTTGAAGCTGATCGGCCGGATGAAATACGACCTGGAGCAGAACAACAGCCTCGAAAAATAAATGTTCCCAATTCAGCGATGCGCCCATCGTGGATCCGGCGAACCCCGGATTGGTCCGGGGCAGAGGCCGGCGTTTGGAAGAGAAGATATCGAAAAAGCCTGTCCCGGCTCGGTTATAAGGCGGCAGGAGCTTTCGCCATACCGGTCCCGCTGAACTGCATAAGTTGAGGCGACTAGAGCGCCTTTTTTGCTTTTTCCTTTTCCTTCTTGAAATCATCCATGATCTGCTTCATCTTTCCTCCGTCCAGGGCTTTTTTGGCATCTGCAAAAATCTTTTCTTCTTCTTCTTCGATGTGATGCTCAACCAGTTCTTTAAAGACCGACAGCTTTGCCCCCCACTTTTCTTCGGATTTGGACATCTTATCCAGTTCCATTAAAACGACCTCGGTAACATGATGCTCTTCGAGGGATTCAAGAGCGTCCTCTTTGGCCTCTTCATGCTTCAAAAGGGCCGGGTAGAAGGCCTTCTCTTCACCGGTCATATGCGGTTTGATTTCTTCTTTGAGCTTGCCAAAAAGCTTTTCCCTGGTTTTTGCTGCGCCTTTTGATGTTTCTTTCAGCTGCTCGAGGAGATCCTTCACTTCCTGATGGTCTTTTTTCAACACTTCAAAGAATTCCTTATGCATTTTCCGTCCTTTCGTCTTCGAATCGGTCATTGAAAACCGCTGGATTGTGATTGATCCTGCCAAGTTGGCGAATTCTCTTTCAACCCCTATCGACCGGCGAAGTTGTAGCCACTTACAATCCGCTTTTGTCGAATGCTGGAAGCGAATCCGCTCACGATTGGCATATGCTAAATAGTGCAGTGGGTCCGAGCAACTCAGGTGGAGACTGTATTTTGAGGAGAGTCGTGTTCCTCAGCCGGCGTTGGGACAATGGCTCAAATCGCTTGGTAAGCAGAACTTAAGCTCCTTCCGCTTCCAAACACCTGCAGCGAAGCGGCCCCACTCGCCAATTTCGAATTCAGGTGTTGCCCCCCTGTTAAAGGGTAGAACACCCGATACATCTTCCCGCAGCTGATAGCTAATTTGTGTGCAGTTCTTTGCAGCAGGGTCATTGGCTGGAGAAGCGGGCGGGAGCTGCCTCAGTTGCTCTTCTTGCGATGATCAAAGCTCCGGTGGACTCAGCTGCGAGGCGCATATCATCTTCGGCCCTGCAGAACTGTTGAACAGCAGCCGAAAGCCCATTCTATTGAACCCACTACAAGTTAAGGAGGACTCATGAGCTTCAATCCGTTCGAGGAAAAAGGCATCCCCGCGGAAAAACAGCTGCAAAGCTGGACCGATCTTAATGTTAAACCCTACAACAAAGATGAAGTTCACCCTTATACGCGCTGCCGAGTTATTCTGATGAACGGCACTGAATTCGAGGGGGTCTGGTTCGGACATCATTTTGCGCGCCATACCGACGATATCGAATTGAAGCGAAAACTGGCCATGTCGCGTCGCATCGAGCAGCAACAGCAAAAAATGATAAGCGGACTCGTCCCAGCCAACGAAAATGTACTCGAACAAACCATCGGATATGAGCAAGTCGCCGTCGACCTGACCGCGTTCCTGGCTCAAGTGGAACCGAATCCCTACGTCAAAGCCGCGCTGGATTTTGCCCTGCTGGAAGATTTCGACCATCTTTATCGGTATGCCAATCTGATGGAAATGACGATGGGAAAGAAGGCGGAGGTCCTGACCGATAAGTTTACCGAGATCACCATCGGCCGACCCACCGTATCGGAACATCGTCATCCGTTCGATGATGTGCGAAATTTCGCCGACTTCTCCAAAGCCGGTATCCAAACCAAGCTAAATACGATGATCATCGTTGCCGGCGAACAGCAGACGATGAACTTCTACATGAACGTCGCCAATCGACCTGAAGAAACAGTAGGTCGCGGTCTCTATCAGGAGATTGCACAGATTGAAGAGCAACATGTGACACATTACGAATCCTTGCTCGATCCGCGTTCTTCCTGGTTCGAAATGCTTGTCATGCATGAATATAACGAGTGCTATCTTTATTACTCGCTCTCCCAGGATGAGCCCGACGCCCGCATAAAAAAGATGTGGGAGCGGCACCTGGAAATGGAGATCGAGCATCTGCGGATTGCATCCGAATTGATGAAGAAATATGAGAAGCGCGATCCGGAAGAAATGCTCCCGAAAAAATTCCCGAAGCTTTTCAAGTTCCAGTCGAACATTGATTATGTGCGCGAAATCATTGCCGCTCAGACAGACTACAACGCACAGGGCACAGAGTTTGTCCCGGGCGACAAGGTGCCGGCAGACAGTAAGTACCATGAGTATCAAAAAGCGGTGAATGCAGGGGGCACGCCGAGCCAGCAAGTGATAGAAATGAACATCGCAGAGAACGGGCAAGATTACCGACAGGAAATCAAAGGCGCGCATCCGGTGAAACGATTCCGTGAGCGGAAAAAAGCGGTGAAATAGGCACGGTCATGTATGGGGATGGGGACTGGTGTCTTGTGGTTTGAAAGAAAGCATGGAACAGGGTTGTTCCATGCTTTCCATCCCAAAAAGAGCAGAGAATCTATACGCCTGTACCAAACTCGTCCACCTGCTTCTCGGCCTCGTCTTTTTTGATCCCATAACGTTCCTGCAAGCGACCGACAAGTTGATCCTTCTTGCCGGCAATGACGTCCAGATCGTCGTCGGTGAGCTTGCCCCATTTTTCTTTAACTTTTCCTTTGAATTGCTTCCAATTTCCTTCTATGCGATCCCAATTCATCGTACTCTCCTTTCATAATGATTGTTTTTGACTCGTCTCATCATCTTCCGCGCCGCTGTGTCGTTGCGTCAGATAGCGCCGAGCAAAAGCAGCAATAAGACCACCACCAAAAGCAGTCCCAATCCACCGCTCGGGTAGTAGCCCCAACCTCGGCTATACGGCCACGCCGGGATAGCACCGATGAGCAAAATAAGTAGAATAATCAGTAGCAGCGTTCCTAGCATCGACGAACCTCCTTTCGCAAATAATCCTGGTGGTCACTGACAGGTGAATGATTTCCAATCCCTCCGGTCCATAATGCAAAGATTGCTATTCCCGTCGGAGCCGCGCTTTGCAATAGAAATCTAAGAGCGAGGAGGCTCTGTGACCATCGGGTGAAGCATGTATTTCCCTGCGGGGATTTTTAGAAATTATACAGTATCCACCTGATTTACTACTGCGGTGGCTCGACATAGCTTTGACTAAACGGAGTACGCCAAATTCGGCTCGTAGATCTCAACAAAACAAGGAGGTATGCGGCAATTAGCCATAGGCATTTTTGGACAGCGCCTCGTCTGAACGGTGTCGGGATAAAACACGAACGAACAAGCGAACAACAATCAAACAAACCGCAGGAGGGGGACCATGCGAATCTGGCCGGGAAAGGCGTATCCGTTGGGCGCCACTTACGATGGCGCCGGTACTAACTTCTCGATCTTTTCAGAAGTTGCGGAGCGGATCGAGCTCTGCCTCTTTAACGAAGATGGTATGGAAGAGCGAGTGGATCTGCCCGAGATGACGAGCTATTGCTGGCACGGCTATTTCCCCGATGTGGGGCCGGATCAGCGCTACGGGTTCCGAGTGCATGGGCCCTGGGCGCCCGCAGAGGGTCATTACTGCAACCCTGCCAAGCTTCTGCTCGATCCCTACGCAAAGGCAATCGAAGGCAAGGTCGATTGGAATGAAGCGGTTTTCTCCTACCATTTCGACGATCCCGAAGGGAAGCGAAATGATCAGGATAGTGCCGTCTACATGCCAAAATCGGTGGTGATCAACCCCTTCTTTGATTGGACTAACGATCGGTCGCCGCAGGTTTCACTCCATAAAACCATCATCTATGAGGCTCACGTCAAAGGTTTCACCGCTCTCCATCCCGATATTCCACCGGAAATGCGGGGGACCTATGCGGGACTTGCACACCCGGCGGCGATCGATTACCTGACCAAACTGGGAGTGACCACCGTAGAGCTGCTCCCGGTGCACCAGTTCATCCAGGATTCCCACCTCATTGAAAGAGGGCTCAGCAACTACTGGGGCTACAACTCCATTGGTTATCTTGCGGCGCACAATGAGTACTCGAGCAGAGGGCAGATCGGTCAGCAGGTGCAGGAATTCAAGAATATGGTGAAGACCCTCCATGATGCGGGGATCGAGGTAATCCTCGACGTGGTATACAATCACACCGCCGAAGGCAACCACCTGGGCCCTACACTCTGCTTTAAAGGCATAGACAACTCGGCCTATTACCGCCTGGTCGCAGACAATCGCCGCTATTATTTTGACACCACCGGCACCGGCAATAGCCTCAACATGCGCCACCCGCATGTGCTGCAGCTCATCATGGATTCTCTACGGTACTGGGTGCTCGAAATGCACGTCGACGGCTTCCGCTTCGATCTGGCCGCGACGCTGGCCCGAGAGCTCTACGAGGTGGATCGGCTGGCGGCTTTTTTTGACATCATTCAGCAGGACCCGGTGGTGAGCCAGGTTAAGCTCATTGCCGAGCCGTGGGATATCGGCGAAGGAGGTTATCAGGTAGGGAATTTCCCGCCTCTATGGTCGGAGTGGAACGGCAAATACCGCGATTGTGTCCGCGATTTCTGGCGTGGCGAAGACCAAACCCTGGGGGAATTTGCCTACCGCTTTACCGGCAGCTCCGATCTTTACGAGATGACCGGCCGCAGGCCGTATGCCAGCATTAATTTCATCACCGCCCACGATGGTTTCACCCTAAACGACCTGGTTTCTTACAACGATAAGCACAACGAAGCCAATGGAGAGGAGAACAGGGACGGGGAGAGTCACAACCGTTCCTGGAACTGCGGCGAGGAAGGGCCGACCGATAATCCAGAAGTCCTTATGCTGCGGGACAAACAAAAGCGCAATTTTCTCGCCACGCTGCTGCTCTCCCAGGGCATTCCCATGTTGCTGGGCGGGGATGAGCTCGGCCGCACTCAACGGGGAAACAACAACGCCTATTGTCAGGATAACGATACTTCCTGGACCGATTGGGAGCAGGTCGATACGGATCTTCTGAGTTTCACTTCCAACCTCATCCGGCTTCGTCTCGATCATCCGGTTTTTAGACGGCGGGGGTGGTTTGTCGGTGCGGCTGTCCACGGAAAGGGCCTCGAGGACATCGGCTGGTTCACCCCGGAAGGTGAGGAAATGAAGGAAGAGCACTGGGGAGAGGGGTTTGCCAAATCGATGGCGCTACTTTTGAACGGCCATGCTATTCGCTATCCGGATGCCTTCGGCCAGCGGATCGTTGACGATAGCTTTGTGCTGCTCTTCAATGCCCATTTTGAGGAGATCCTCTTCACCCCGCCGGTGCCAAAAAGGGGAATCCAGTGGGTCAAGGTATTGGATACCGCCGCCGGCGGATTCCTGGAAGAGGAAGAACCGGTCGGACCGAAGGAGCAGGTTCCAGTGCAGGGCAGATCCCTGGTGCTGCTGAAGTGGAGTGACTCCCGTGAGTAGATTTGAAAAGCTGGGAAGCGCGATTCGCATCATTGCCGAATGGCGCATGAAGGCTTCCGAAAACAATCGATCCTGCTTGCGCTGCAGCATCGGCAACATAGGTCCAGGCACACAGCGGCATTGCCCACCAATCCGACTACTACCGGATAGTGAAGGCCGATGCGCACCTGGTCGAAATCAATCTGCACTCAGCCGTTTACAATTCGGCCCCCGTTGGGGTGCAGCACCTGTCCGCTGATGTAAGATGCATCAGAGGAGGCGAGGAACACGTAACAGGGAGCGACCTCGTCGGGCTGTCCGGCGCGCTCCATCGGGGTATTCTTTCCGAACGAGGCGACATGCTCTTCATCAAAGCTGGCGGGAATTAGTGGCGTCCAGATGGGCCCCGGCGCGACGGCGTTGACCCTGATGCCCTTTTCCGCCAACTGCAAAGACAAGGATCTGGTAAAAGCGACGATCGCGCCTTTCGTTGAAGCGTAGTCCACCAGACCCGGGTGGCCGGCGTAAGCGGTTACGGAAGTGGTATTCAGGATCGATCCGCCTTCCGTTAAATGAGGTAAGACCGCTTTGGTCATGAAAAACATGGAATAAATGTTGGTCCTGAAAGTTCGATCCAGCTGTTGCTCAGAAATTTCGGTGAGGCTGTTCCTCTGGTGCTGTTCAGCGGCGTTGTTCACCAGTATATGGATGCTGCCGAATGCTTTGAGGGAGGCTCGAACGGCATCCCGGCAGAACGCTTCATCGCCTACATCGCCGGATATAGTGATGCATTTTCTGCCTTCTTTTTCGACCTGCCGTTTAGTATCTTCGGCATCGGCATGCTCGTCTTTGTAGATAATGGCTACACTCGCACCTTCTTTGGCGAACGCAATGGCGACGGCTCGGCCGATTCCGCTGTCTCCACCGGTAATCACGGCCACTTTGCCCTCCAGTTTACCGCAGCCGCGGTAAGTGTGCTCTCCCGTGCGCGGCTGCGGCTCCATTTCAGATCGGAGCCCCGGCTGTTTGTCTTGCTGCTGAGGGGGAAATGCGCTCTCTTGCTCTTGTTGTGCCATGATCAGATTCCTTCAGAAGAGTTTTTCGCTTTTCCCTCTAAGCTATCAGCGGCTGTGTGCAGGGCTTCGTCCACCACTTTTTCCACTTTCTCCATAGTGCCCTCGGCAGTGAGCTTTTGTCTTTCCGCTTCGTCGGCTGCAGCCCTGCCGGTTTCCCGGACGACTTTCGTCGCCTTCTCTTTAACCTCCCGGCCGACCTGATAGCCTTTTTGTAAAAGAGCATCCCGGGTTTCGCCCATCCATTCGCGCTCGCGGTGTGTTTCCGGGATAAGCAGACCGGCCAGCGCTCCAGCCGCCAATGCCGCCGCACCCACCATCAAGGGATTTTCCTGCATCAGTTGAGAAAATGTGACGCGAGCCCGCCGATACCGGTGCCGAGCTTCCCCGGTCAGGTGGCTGGCCCTTTCTTTTAACTCACCAACCTGCTGCTGAGCCTCCTCGCCATAATGTCTCACCTTTTGCTCAAGCTGCGCTGCATAGCGCGCTCCTGTTTCCTGAGCCTTGTTCAACGCCTCTTTAGCCGAGCGTCCGCCGGCCTGGCGAGCTTGCCCGGGATCTTCGGATTGAGGGACCGACCGGCCGCTCGGGTACAGCTCCGATTCATAAAACTCCTGCAGACTCTCTTCCCGATCCCCGCGATAATATCGGCCGCCTATCCAGCCGTGCCGCTCGTCTCGTCTTTTCCAGGCGTCTACCATCAGCCAGCCCAATCCCAGACCCAGCAAAGTTACCGGGATCGGATTATTTTCAACTTTTTGTCTGATCTTTTCGCCCATATTGCTCATTTTGTTTCCTGCAGTTTCCATCATGGCTTCCGACCTCCTTAGTACGGTTTCGATAATCTTTCCCTTGGCCTGATCCAACAGATGCGATGGTGCCAACTTCTCTTCTATCGCTGCCAGGGTGGCTGCCATCTCGGCCTCGGTTTGCCGGATCTCCTTTCGGATATGGCTGAGCTTTCCGTCCGAGGAACCTGCCGGTTCTTCTCCAACCAAAGGCGCTGACGAGGACCTTGCCTGGTCTTTTAGCCGGTCGGATTCTAAGTTATCTGCTTTCTCAGCCATTCCTTGTCCTCCTTCAATTGTGCCATAGTCTGGTCGAGAGCCAGATGCGACCTGCGCAGCCTGTAGATTCCTATGAGAAGGATCAAAGACCCCGGAACCAGGGCAGTCGCCCCCACTATCAGGGTGGCCAGCCACCATGGAGCCAGCAGCGCCAATGCACAAACGGCCGCCGCCAGCAAGTAGAGCAGCCCGGCATAAGCCAGCAAGCCCCCGATGCCCACAAAAACGACATCTTTGGAGACCCGCCTGATTTTCCGGGCTAATTCAACTCTGGCAAACTCAAATTCGTGCCTCGCCAGCGTTGTAATTTCCCGGGTAAGATCACCAAGAAGCTCACCCAAAGAGCGGTTGACTTTACTCTCTTCCATGACCCGTTCACTCCCGTCTATGAGCTAACGACTGCTCTAAACGATTTTCTGGTAATCCACGGCCTCCAGTTTGGGGTTGTTGGTTGTCCGCGGCTCTTGCTGCGGATTGCTTTCTGGAACCTCGTCCGGGTGAGGACTGGAGCTTTTGAAAAATCTGGCCAACAAAAGTCCAACCGCAAACACGCTGCCAAAAAACAAGGACGGTTGGCGCCTTCCAAAGTCTTCCACGCCGTCGATAATCTGGCTCATATCCTTCTCCCGTATGTATTCTGCAAGACGTTCCGCTTCATGGGCGAGCTCCTCGCTGTAATGAGCGGCTACTTTGAAATCCTCATCTTCGAGATTGCGGCCGGTATCGCGGAACGCCTTGGCGAAACCTTCCACTTCCCTGGCCAGTGCGCTCCTTTGGTCGGAGAAAAGTCGGCGCGCTCTGGTCTCGGTCTCGTGTGCGATTTGTTTGCTTGTTTCTTGAGCCTTCTGCCGAACTTCGCCGGCTGTGGATAAGATCGTCTCTTTGAGCGAATGTTCATCACTGCCTTGAGTCTTGGGACGGTTCTCTGTGGTTTGGTCCATCACATCACCCCCGTAATAAAAAATAGCGAAAACAAACTTGCTGGAGCACCATCAACTGCCTTCACCGTTCAAGTGTTCTATAGAGCGGATCTTGCTAATTCTTGACTTGTTATCGAGAAGGCTTTTAGAGGCGCGGTCCGACATTTTCATAAATGCCCAGCGGGTTGTGGGACATTGCTCGAAGGCTACTCCAGCTCTGTGCCGAAGCCGCTTCTTCGATCGGCAAAGTCCGCCTCTAGAGGAATGTAGGTAACGGAGAAAACGCAATCCATAGGGTATATCCTGTATTTTACACGGGAAACGAATTGCCCTGCTCTTCCCCCTCCTGCTCGACATGCCCGCGGTGTTGCAGCCATCCGGCGGCCAGCCAGCATAACAAGGCCCAACTGGCTCCTACTGTCCAGCCTGCCAGCACATCAGTGGGCCAGTGTACTCCCAGATAGATGCGGCTCACACCCACCAGAACCGTCACTAAAACCGCCAGTAAGATAAAGAATGCCTTCTCTGTGCGGCGCCGATGGACTCGCGTCAATAAGGCCCCGAGAGTCAAGTAAGTGACTGCGGACATCATCGAATGACCGCTTGGAAAACTTGCAGTGTAGACAAACGCTCGGTGCGCCACCAAATCCGGCCGGGGTCGATTAAAGCCGTATTTGAGCAAGGAGCTCAACAGCAGTCCACCGAACACGGCCGCCAGCAGGAACAGAGCTACGCGAGACTTGCCTGTAAGTACCAGAAAGCCGGCGACTGATAGAGTGAGAAATGTCAGCACTCCCATTCCGCCGAGAGCCGTGAAATCGCGGCCAAGCTCTTCCAGCCAGCGCGGCCCCAGGGGATCGGAGGAATCTTCGGGATTGCGCAGTGCCAGCAGTAAGGCCTTGTCAAAAGCGTGAGTCTCCTCCTCCATCACTTCATCGGCCAGTTCCACAAATCCCCAGACTCCGGCCGTAAGCACTGCCAGCAGGACGAGCGTTGAAAGCTCGTGGCGTCCAAGCCATGAAAACCAGTGCAGCAGACGAGAATGCTGAAATCTGACGCGTTTTTTTTCGTTGTCAGCCAGATGTGTCATCCCCTTTCGCGGCATCACCCTGCCAACTCCCGCTGTTCGATCGTTCTCGAAGCGGAGTTTTCGAGGATAGCGAGCACCCCTCTTTCTTCGGGCTCCAACAGTGATATTTCTGCTCCGCCTTCCTGTTCAACCGCCGCCTGCATCGCCTGGATCAGGCGCTGCTCTAGGTAAGCGTTCAGGATGCCCGGATGAATGTAGTACTTCCGGCAAGTGGCCGGCTTGTTCCCCAGATGGTCGGCCACATATTTTACTGCCTGGACCACTTTCTTGTCGGCCTCCGTTTGCGAATCAAACGGGCCCAGATCAAGCAAAGCAACAGCGGCATGGACCGTTCCACCCCAGGTGCGGAAGTCCTTTGCCGTGAAATCCTGGCCAGTGACCTCCGCAAGGTAGGAGTTCACGTCCGAAGAATCGATCAGACGCAGCTCACCGTTATCATCAAGATATTGAAAAAGCTCGTGCCCGGGGAGGTCCTGACATCGCTTGATGATTTTCGCCAGGCGCCTGTCATGCAGCTTGACCGAATGCTCTTTACCTCCCTTACCGCGAAAGCGAAAGTGCATGACCGAGCCGGTTACCTGAAGGTGTTCATCCTTCAATGTTGTCAAGCCGAAAGACTGATTCTGTCGCTCATACTCCCTGTTGCCTACTCGCACCAAAGTGGTCTCCAGGAGGCGCACTACTGCGGCAAGAATTCTTTCCCTCGTGAGCCCATGCAGCCTCAGGTGCCGGTCCGTTGCTTCACGAATCGCATGAAGTGCGCGGCCGAAAGCAACCATCTGATCGAACTTGTCCCGATTTCGCAGCTCTCGCCAGAACGGATGGTAAAGATATTGTTTTCGCCCCTTGTCGTCTCTGCCGGTAACTTGCAGGTGTCCTTGCGGGCTCGGACAAATCCATACGTCCTTCCAACCGGGCGGCGTCGCCAATGCCTTTATACGGGCCAATTCAGCTCTATCCATGATCTTTCGCCCGGCCGCATCAAAGTAACTGAACCCTCTACCGGCGCGCTTGCGGCGTATTCCCGGCATTTCATCGGATGTGTAGCGCAGCCCTGCCTGCTTGACTAATTTCTTTTGTTCGGATGCCATTTTTTAGCGGCTTCTGCTGACCTTTCGGCTGTGCATGGGCTCTACAAGAGGCCCAGTTCTTTTTTCATCGCTATGGTAATCGATTGCCTGATGGTGAAAAAATCCTGCCAGGGATCATCCTGAAGTTGCGAGAGACGCCGTGGCAGGTTGTCTACAGTGTAGTGGTCAGATTTCAGCTTCGGAGAAAGCTCATCCCAGCGAAGGGGAGTAGATACCGGCGCCCCCGTGCGCGCACGCGTGGAATAGGGTGCCACACTGGTGGCAGCGCGGCTGTTGCGGAGGTAATCGACGAATATTTTACCCGATCGCTTGGTCTTACTCATGGTTGCTACAAACAATCGAGGAGCGCGCCGCACCATGTCATGTGCCACCGCTTTGGCAAACTGCTTCGCCTCCGTCCAATCGGCCCGCCGAATCAGCGGCACTACAACATGAAGTCCCTTGCCGCCCGTAGTCTTCAGAAAACCACGCAGACCCAACTCCTGAAGCCGCCCATTAAGAAGACGCGCAGCATCCACCACATCGTCCCAGATCATTTGCGGGTCCGGGTCGAGATCGAAGATGAGACGATCGGGAAATTCCAGCTTATCCTCACGGCTCCCCCACGGATGAATTTCGAGCACTCCCGATTGCACTAATCCGATCAGCCCGGGAAGCCCGTCCAGTCCGACATAGAGTGCTTCACCCTCATTCTCCCGGACGGTTATGCCCCGCAAGTGCTCGGGCAACGCCTCATTAAAATGTCTCTGGTAAAAGCAGTCCTTTTCGCTGCCTTGCGGACAACGTACCAGAGTGAGCGGCCGTTTAACGATGTGCGGCAAAATCCATTGTGAAATCTGTTCGTAAAACCGAGCCAAAGCCAGCTTAGTCGCTCCCTGCGTGGGGTAAAGCACGCGCTCGGGGTTTGTGAGCCTTACACCCGCTACCGCGGTCGCTTTCATCCTGTTTTTCCTTTGAATATTCCCGGATTGCAGCTTCTTTTCAGGTCGTTCTTCTCTCCATTCCTGCGATGAATCCTCGACGGATTCCAGCTCCGGCTCCTCTCGCACCACTTCCTCGGGCGGCTTATCCCGGCGCAGTCCCAGAAACGACGCATGGCGCAGGCGTCCGTCCCGGGTCCAAAAAGCGAATTCCACCTCGGCCACCAACTCAGGTCGAACCCAGTGCACACCCCGTTGTTCAGCACGATCGGGAGCAAAATCGAAGGATATTTCAGCTTGTTTCAAGCGCTCGAGACCCGAAGCGATTGTTCTCAGGCTGTTATCGTTAAACCCCGTTCCCACGCGACCGGCATACACCAATTTGTCGGCTTTATCGTAATAGCCCAACAGCAGCGCACCGAAGCCTTTACGCGACCCCGAAGGCTCCGTATAGCCGCCGATTACGAATTCCTGCCGCTTGAGACATTTCACCTTGATCCAGGATCGGGACCGCTTTTGTTCATAGGCGCTGTTCGCCTTTTTGCAGACGATGCCCTCCAGGGCATGTCCACAGGCGGTCTCATAGAAGGCCGCTGCTTGCTCCTCGAGGTGGTCTCCAAAACGAAGAATGCCGGAGCTGTCGCCGGTGGTCAGCAGCAGTCGCTGCAGAAATCGTTTTCTTTCGACGAGCGGGGTGCGGGTCAAATCATAACCCTGGCAATGGGGCAAATCGAAAACGTAGTAGACAAGCAGTCCTGCCGGTAAGCCCTGCAGAACGTTCTGGAGGGCTTGAAAATCGGAGCTGCCGTCCTTTCTCAGTACAACGATCTCACCATCCAGAATAGCTTCCTCTACGGGCAAAGATCGAGCCGCCCGTGCGATCTCGGGGAACTTGGTCGTCCAGTCATTCCCGTTTCTCGTGAGCAGCCGCGCTCCACCGCCGGTTTTCAGACACAACATACGGTATCCGTCATACTTCAGCTCATAAAGCCATTCTCCATGTTCCGGCACTGCTTTCACCAAGGTAGCCAATTGAGGGCGAAAATGTTTTGGCTGAGGCGACTTACGCACTCCCGGCAGAGCAGAGGGATCCAAGTCCATCGCAGATTTGCGCTTGTTTGGCTTACCGGATGAGGGTTGCACTTTATGTTCGTCCGGCTGAGCCACGTCTCCCGCCTGTGTCCAGACCCGGTGCTTATCCTGCGCTATCTCTTGCATGGAACGTCCGGATGCGACGCTCAACGGTCGAGCATCCACAATATCCGCTTGTTTCCCGCTGCCGCTTTCAGGCTCCTTTCCTTTGATCAAAACCCAATTCTTGCCTTCATCGCCGGCCTCACCACTCATGCGCGCCAGTATCCACAACCCGGTCAATTTTTTCCCATGCAGCCGAAACTTCAACCTGCCTTGCCGGTATGCTTCCCGCGCATTCCCCACCGGCTCCCACTCCCCTCGATCCCATAGCATCACGGTGCCGCCGCCGTATTCGCCCTGTGGGATTATTCCTTCAAACGACCCATATTCTATCGGGTGATCTTCCACGTGGACGGCCAGCCTCTTCTCCCCGGGGTCCAGACTTGGTCCTTTGGGAACAGCCCAACTTTTCAGCACACCGTCAAGCTCCAATCTCAGGTCGTAATGCAGACGAGAGGCTGCGTGCTTGTGCACAACATAGAGCCGGGTGGTTTTGGCTTCCGTTCCGCTGCCTTCCGGCTCCGGGCTGCGATGAAAGTTGCGTTTGCGATGGTATTCGTCCAAGCTCATGGTAAAAGGTCTTTTCATAATTCCGACAGATACCTGGCTCCTGGAATCAAGCTAAATTCCGGGTTGCGGCGGAATGACACTCCTTAGGCACTCAGCACTAGGCACTCCGCCTCTTTCCCGACGATCGCCCGCTTGAGGTACCAGCTTTGCTGCCTTTCTTTCCCGGGCTTCCCCGCTTTTTTTGGCTTTGCTGCACACTCTTTTTCAAGACTTCCATAAGATCGATCACTTCAGCACGGCCGGCTTTCTCGTCCGCCGGCGGCTGCGGGGCTGCAGTTTTCCCGCCTTCCTTAATCTTCTGTTCGATCCAATCCATGAGTGCCTGCCGGTAATCATCATGATATTTTTCCGGTTCCCACTCTGCCGACATGTTTTCCACCAGCTGCTCTGCCATATCCATTTCTTTTTTGGAAATTTTCCATTGGTTGAGGTCCCGGGCGGGCAGGTCGAATTCAGCAGAGCTGCGCAGCTCCTGCTGGAATCGGAGCAGCTCCAAAACCAGAGCGTTCCCTTCCGGAATGAGAGCCGCCAGATACTGGCGAGTGCGGATGACTACTTTTGCGATGCCTACCATGCCCGTGTTGCGCAGTGCCTCCCGGAGGATGACGTAACCCTTTTCACCCTTCTTACCGGGCACCAGGTAGTACGGTTTGTCGTAGTAAACATAGTCAATCTGTTTGCCATCCACGAAATCTTCTATTTCCACAGCCTTCGCCGCTTCGACCGCCACTTGCTTGAAATCCTCCTCCTCAACCACGACGTATCTGCCCTCGCCAAATTCAAACGCTTTCACGATTTCGTTCCACGGCACTTCCTCACCGGTCTCTTCATTGACCCGTTCATAGCGCACACGAGCCATATTACGGCTGTCAAGCAGATTGAAATGCAGATCGGTCCGATTTTCCGCCGAATACAGGGTCACCGGCACGTTGACCAGACCGAAGGTGATATGTCCTTTCCAAATGGGGCGGGCCATGCGTATTCCTCCGTGCGATTCAGCGACGCCTGGAGCTCCAAGAGACTGACTGATACCTCTCATTTCCAGCCGCAGGCGAGGCATCTTTGGGCCGGTGGCACAGTTTGAAAGATTTCTCGCTCCCCGTAGCCTCTAAGGCTCTCATCAAGGTTTTGATTATTCTAAGCATATGCTCGCCTTGTCGCTATCAGCAGAAGCAAAATACATTGTTCACCTTATGTCCGCAGATCCATTGCGGCTTTAGCTTTATCTCCACCGGAAAGCAGCAGCTCCCGGAAGACCCAGTGATGATGTGCTGGAAGGCTTCGAAGCACTAACGTCATTTTTTTGGGAAAGTGTATGAGCCAGAGAAAGCATCCCAAGGGCTTGGGATCTTAGAGCGGAACGGTTCCTCCAGACAGATGTCATTGAAGGGCGGGATCAAACCCTTTGCGGATTGGACGGCGGAGGAACTGCAAAGCATTTAAATGGCCACGGTCCGGGGGGAGCGAGCTCCCCCTCGGTCCATCATTTTTCTACTTCTTTCATCAACAGGTCGTGCGTGTTTTTCTTTGAGCTCTCTACGCTCATACCGAAGGCGTTCCCCGCTTCGGCAAAGGTCCGGTCGGTAATCGCCTTGCCTTCAGGGTCAACCCCGGCATGCCCCTTGCCGTGATCATCCTTCGGCGCACCGCATCCGCAGTTGTAGCACATTTTTTTCACCTCCTTTCGTTTGGAGAATTGGCTCATCAAGGTGACACTACTTTGTAACCGCATCCATCAGCTTAGACGCTTTTGAGCGACCCTCTTGTTTGGATAAATCATCGAAGTCGCCGCGCAATGCTTTGAGTGCGTATCGTTCGTAACTGATTTCTGCGCTGGTCCGGACTCCCCTTCGACGGAAAATCGCGACGGGAGGACACCACCCCTGCAAGGCGTGCTGAAGCAAAAAGCCGGCAACGGCTGCAGGCAAAAAGAGCCACTTGCGATTGACCGTAACGCCAAGAGCCAGTCCCAGCAAACTAATCGAAGCAGCATTTGTTTCGAGAGTCCTTTCGATATCCCATTCTCGATCGAGCTCGGCCAATCTCCTGTCAATAGCCTCTCGACCGGCGCCCGCGAAATAAGCGATGTTTATTTCGGTCTCATGCAGGATTCTCGCATTCACATAGTCAGAAGTATGTTCCGGCACCCGCGAAGTGGTTGGTGGAAGCATAAAGTCTTCTCCTTGCTCGATCGCCTATCTGTCTCGGCAATCGTTTACAGATCATTGCCTATGGCTACTTGTGATCAACTGCAAAAAGGCCTGTCTGGCGGCTCTAACTGTATCGACATTTGCGGGAGCCGGGATTCGCGAAGATTTTCCGGATTTCCTAATCATTCCTGCTTTCAGCTTTCGCTTGAACGATTCGTCCAGTTCAGCAGAACCGCCAGTAGGCCTGTCGAGAAAACAATCATTCTGTTTGAGCAAATCTTCATAAGGTCCGAGCTTCTACCTTTTCGAATTCTTGCTCCAAAGTGATCCGTTGTAATTACGGAATGACCCCGCAACTATTCCTTTTTGCCTTCGGATCCGGGGCCCACAGTCGCCGGGCCGTGTTTCATCTGTTGGTGGGCGCCGGTCGCACGGCGCTCTTCATAATAGCTATGCACTTTGCCGTCATAACTGGATTCGGACAGCTGGCTCCAATCGTCAGACTTCAAAGTCGGCGCGTTGTCCAGGTCCTCCTTGGAGAGGTTCACGATGAGCTCGACATCTTCCGATTTCATCGCTTCGGTTTTTCCCTCGGTCCTCTGCCTTTCAACGGGCGCACCGAATTTCACCATATCCCAGGGGATTGGAACCCACTCACCGCCCATGCCCAACACTTCGCCTCTGGAGAGAATTACATAGGAGATCTGCCCTTCCTGATTGATGGCCACATCCTCGACCGACCCAAGGCGCTCTCCACTGGCATTTTTCACCTCTTTGCCGACGATGTCATTGGCTCGCAGGATAGTACCGGATATCTCGCCACTGGATTTCATCTGTCCCGGCGCTGTGCCCTGCACGCTTTGTTGGGATGGTTGGCTTTGCACATTGCTCCCGCTCTCCGTGCCGGCAGCAAAAGCCTGCACTGCAACGAGGCTGAGAGCCATCGCGAATATGACCAACAGGGAAAATTGTCTCTTCATCTTAATACTCCTTTCGTCATTGTAGGTTGAGTTTCCAGCTCGAAGTACAGAGCCGCTGCTCCCCACCGGAGCGGCGCTTCGTCCCTAGTTCCAAACTTAAGCTCGTCGACGGCCTGTCGAAATCGGGTGAAATCTGTATTTTCCGCCGGCCATCCGGACGGATTACATCATCGAGGCGCCTTGGGCGCGGCCGATCGGTATCCGCAAATTAGCTCACACTGCGCGCTTAGAAGGGTCGCCGGGGCAGTCCCGGTGTTCATGAATGCTTAATTGACAGAATGGCAAGGGGTGCCGGTGTGATCGGGCGGAGCAGCTGCAGGTAAGATCTATGTTTCTTCGGCGGATCGGCTATTCACGATCCAGCGGCGCCGCCTCGTTTCTGGCCGAGGTCAGAACGAAAATGAAACGATGGGCTCTTAAGAGTGTCTTCTCGAACCGGGAAGGCGCTCACCTGTCCCAGTCCTCCAACTCCTCAAGTCCGACAGCCATCAAATACCCTCTCGCCCGCTCGGCCTTCGGGTATCTGTTGACCAGACGCCAAAAATTGCGGCCATGATTCGGTTCGATGAGATGGGCAAGTTCATGGATCAAAATATAATCCAGCACGAACTTGGGCATGCCGGCAATGCGATGGGAGATGCGAATGATCCCGCGACGAGGACTACAGCTTCCATGGCGCCTGTCTTGATTGGACACCCAGTGAATGGACTCCCATTCCAGACGGCCGTCAAAATATGTGCGGTTTATTTCCAACGCTCGTCTCTGCAACGCACCATCGTCCAGTGATTCCGCCTGCTCGCGCTGCAGGAGGCGTTTTCGCAGATTCTCCACATGGGGCCTGAGCTGCTCATCAGACAGGTGGGCAGGCGCCAGTATTTCCAATACGTTGTCAACCTTTCGCGCCTGCACCGTTTTCTTTCGCTTGGCACTGCGAATAATACGAACTTCCATTCAGGATTCACCCTCGCCGTTGATTGTTTCCACTGCAGGTATGAAGAAAGTGTCCGATCCTCAACCCATCACCCCATCCCTGTCACCCTCTCCCCGAATGGAGATTCATCTACAGGCACTGAAAATAGCGTAAGTGGCGTTTTGAAGAAAACAAAATTTGAGACAGTTACAGAAGTCGATATTTGTAGGAAGATGCAAGAATGAATGAAAGGGAGGTCGGAACGAGCTCGATGCGTTAGAATTAATCGACCGCTCGGCTTTTTTCGATCGATGGGCGGAACCTTAAGTGGCTCCACATTGAGGCCTGAAGCTCTATTATGGCAACCGTTCGCTTGAACCAAACGGAACTATTTCACATCATAGTCGGACAAGGGCTTCCCTGTCTGGTTATGCATGGCGGATTGGGCTTGGACCACACCTACCTGCACCCATGGCTGAACCCGCTCGGAGATCTTCTGCAATTGATCTATTACGATCATCGCGGAAACGGCAGATCAGGCCGCCCACCGGCTGAAACTCTTACCCACGAACAATTCAGCAGGGATGCCGACGCACTGAGAAACCGCCTCGGCTTCAGCCGCGTGGCTGTGATGGGACACTCCTACGGGGGCTTCATCGCCCTCGAGTATGCCCTGCGCTACCCCCGGCGAATCAGCCGTTTGATCCTGGTCGACACGGCTCCCGCCTACAATTACGGTGCGGAGATAAGGGCGAACCTGAAGCGAAAAAACCCGACCTCTGTGATGCAGACGGCATTAAAATCTCCAACCCCTGCCAGCAACGCCGAACTGGAGCGCCTCTTCCATACCGTGCTGCCGCTCTACTTCTACCGATTCGACCCGAAACTGGCGCGCCGTCTATTTGCAGACATCATCTGGAGCTCTTCAGCCGCTGCCCGCAACGAACAGCTGCTGCCGAGGTACAATGTGGCTTCCCGCTTGAAAGAAATCGAAGTCCCGACACTCATCGTGGTAGGTCGAGACGATTTTGTATGCCCCCCTTCACAGGCGGATTTGCTGCACCAGCGAATTGCCGGCTCAGAACTGATTGTATTGGAACAAAGCGGCCATTTCCCCTACGTCGAAGAACCCGATGCATTCTTTCGCTCAGTCCGCTCATGGCTCAAGCGCGTGAGCCGAAGACCCTCCGGGGGGCTCTAATTGTCTCCCCAAAGATCCTTGAGACGTTTGTCCCGACCGCACCCGTAGCGGTAAAACTTATAGCGAACGGGATTTTTGCGGTAGTAATCCTGATGATAGTCTTCAGCCGGATAAAAAGTTGCCGCGGGAACGATTTCGACCGCAACGGGCTGCTTGGAAATCCGTGATTCTTGCAGCTGCTCCTTCGATTTTTCCGCCAGCATCTTCTGTTCTTCATTGTGGTAGAATATCGCCGTGCGGTATTGATTGCCCCGGTCGCAGAACTGTCCGCCGGCATCGAACGGATCGACATTATGCCAAAAGACCTCCAGCAACCGGGAATAGCCGATTTTATTCGGGTCATATGCAACCTGTATGGCCTCGGCATGGCCGGTGCCGCCGGCGGAAACTTCCTTATAGGTTGGATTGTCCTTGTGACCTCCGGTGTAGCCCACCGTGGTTGAAATGACCCCATCCAGTTTGTCGAAGGGGGGCTCCATGCACCAAAAACAACCGCCTGCAAAGGTCGCCGCTGCCGTATTATCTTTATTGGCTTGCTGCTCTGTGCCGGCACGGGCGCTGCTCAGAAGGAAAGGCACGAGCAAGCCGCCGAGACCTAGTAACATCAAGAAAAAATGTGTTTTCATGAGATTTTCCTCCAGATCGTCTATCTTCTCAAAACCGGGCTAAAAACGAGCGGTTTCCCCGCATCAAGCAAATCATCTTAACATTCCGATGCAACTATTTTGGCTCATCGCCGATTACCATGATTTACGCACTCGGTTCGTGCTGAGGTATCGAAGCACGAACGGATGGGTTGCCCCCCTTCGCTACCTCAGGACAGGCTTCGCTACCTCAGGGCAAACGGCTGCGGAGCGACACGAGCACGCTAATCCGCGATGAGCCACTATTTTTTAGTAAGGACGAAAAGCGACTCCGCAATAGTACCGACCGTGTTTGACTTAAGGTTTTCTATATGAAAACCCACCAAGCTCGGATAGAATGCCATCGACTTGAACGCAATCGATGTAGGAAACATGCGCAAAGATGAAGCAATCCACCTGGGCGGCACCGCTCGAACGCCGGAAGATGTTGTCTCGTTGCACTCTTTAGGCCTTCGCTTCGCCGAACTTCCAGTCGAAGATCCGCAGAAATTTCGCAATGACCTACACCGGTATCAAACTGCCAAAAATGTGACGGGCTTCTACTACCTTTGCCATGGCCCCCGCGAGGGCAATCCAAACGATTTGCAGAGACTGGAATCCGTCTATTTTCCCAAATTGACCGAGATCATTTCCCTCATGCCCGTGTTGAATATGCACCTGTTGACCATGCATCTCTGGCTGGACCCCCGTTTTTTAAAAAGAAAAATTATCGAATACAAAATCGATTTTCTGAATAGATTGACAGCTATTGCCCGGCGGACCGGAATCACTCTGTGCCTTGAAAACTTGAGTGAAACTGCAGAGCACTGGGCGGAGGTTTTTTCATCGGTGCCGCTGCTGAAGATGACTCTGGATCTCGGGCATGCAGAGCTTCTTTCGAATCAAAATAGCAGCTATGGTTTTCTGGAAAGATACCCGGATCGAATCCAACACATCCATCTGCACGACAATCGTGGCGGACACTCTCCCGAAGATGACCTTCACCTGCCCGTCGGTTGGGGAATTATTGATTTCGCAGGGATTTTTGCGGCCATACGAGCTGCCGGCTACAGGGGCACTATGACACTTGAGCTCAAACCGCAGGAAATCGAGCAATGTCTCGGGCATGTCAGGCGACTGCTGCAATCGCCACGGCAAACAAAAAGGGCGGCACAGCTTCGACCGCCCTGAAAAGTGCAGGAAAACGCCTGCGAAAACCTATTCGTTGTATCCGCAACCGAGATGTGTGCCGGTCTTAACCGCACCGCCGATAGCTTAGCTCTTCGTACCGGCAGCTTCCCTGGCCCGAGTGCGAACCTTTGGCGACCCCCCGGAGCATACCGATTAATTTTCCAATTGACACTCCGTGCAACAAGTTGCTATAGGAGCGGACGACGATGAGCAAGAAGCTCCATCGATCGGTTATTCCGAAAACGTTGCTGCAACCGGAGAATCGGGCCATGAAGGTCTCGCAGGGGTGGAGCCCCGCAAGCCTTAATGGCCTTTTTTATTTGGTAGAACCTCTGCGGAGCCGGTTGAAAAAGTTGTCCTCTGTTATATCTTGTAAAACGATGCGAATAGAGCGCAATTTCGCAGGCATCAAATACATCAACTTACCATCAAACAACCGATCTTATAGGAGACACTGAGAAATGCCCACCGGGCTCATCGCCATCCTTGTGCTGTTCCTGCATGTCCCACCCGTTGCAGCCGACCTCTCCGGCACGAAGGCCGCCGAGACGATCGAGCAATCGATTCAAATGCAACAACAGGCCCAAAAAGAGGCTGATGCGTGGGGCTCGGAAAGGGAAGAGCTGCTGACACGGATTCGCAACCTGAAGAATGAGTTGAGGTATTTGCGATATCAACAGGCAAAATACCAGTCTCATGCCGAAAAGCAGGAGGAAAACATTCGACGAGCCGAGGCAAAAAAAGAACAATTGGAAAAAATTCAAATGGAGCTGGAACCTTATCTGAATAAAGCGGTCCGGAGACTTCAGGAGCTCGTGCAAAACGATCTGCCCTTCCTGCCGGAAGAGAGGCAAAAGCGGCTTTCCTTCTTGCAGGAGTCTCTTGAGGATTATCACCTTCCCGCTTCTGAGAAATACCGCCGGGTGCTGGAAGCTTTACAGGTGGAAGCCGAATACGGAAAATATCCTGAAGCCGACGAGACGTTGCTCGAACTGAATGGGGAACCCACCAAAGTTCATCTTCTGCGTCTCGGCCGTTTGGCTCTCTATTACCTCTCTCTGGACGGGCAGAAGGCCGGCAGATTCGATCGAAACAAGGGACAGTGGGAGCAGTTGAGCGCCGATTGTGCCGGGGAGCTCAAATCGGCCATGCAAATGATCGGCAAAAGCCGAACCATGGAACTGGTGAATCTTCCGATTGGCAGATAATTCGCCGGGCTGTTCTCCGCAAGAGGGCCCCCGGCAAAAAACGTAGCTCGCATTCTTATAGGAAAGTTGCTCCATTGCAGATTCAACCATACCGATACCTCATCACTGCAGTTGTGTTGGTCCTATTGCTCCCCTGCTCCGCCGTTGCCGGCTCCAAGGAAGATGCACAGAACCGCGTGCAGCGATATGTTGCCGAGGCTCAGCAAGATGTGGAGCTCACCCGACACCTGATTGAGGGGGAAAGAGAGCAGCTTCTTGCCGAAATTGCTTCTCTCGAGCAATCGGTCGCCCATGAAGAAACAAGATTGCTGGAGGTAAAGGGCCGGTTTGATGGCCTCCTGCAGAGAGAACGTGAGGTACAGACCGGATTCCGTCAGCATTGGCAGGATGCTGACAGGTTCCTGGAGACTTATCTGGCCACTCGAAAGGATGTGGACACGCTGCTCAAATCCAGCCTGATCCAGGCGGAAAGCTCATCTCCGTTACAGATGGTGAACGATGCCGACAATCCTGCAAATTCGCCGACCTTTGCAGACGTCCGGCAGCTGGTTGAAGCCCTCTTTGGCGAATTGCAGTCGTCAGGGAAAATTGAGATTCGTGAGGGAGCCTTTATCGGCCCCGATGGCACTCAAGTCGTCGGTGCGATCCTGCAGCTCGGCGATTTCAATGCCTATTATCGAACGACAGGGGGAGCCGGGTTCCTCATGCGCGACAAAACTGCGGATCGGCTGGTGGCGATACCGGCGTCTTCCGGATGGTTCGACCGAAATGAAACGAGAATAAAGCATTATTTTGACGGCAAAGCAGATGTGTTGCCCGTGGACTTGTCCAAGGGGGAAGTCTTTTCTCAATTTGAATCCAGTCAAAATCTACTGGAGTGGCTAAACGCCGGCGGATTTTTGGTATGGCCGATTCTCTTGGTTGGAGCGGTGGCATTCCTGTTAATCCTTGAACGAATGATCTTCCTGGCGCGAACCAGGGTGAGCTCCGAAAAATTGATCAGGAGAATCCGACAACTGGCAGGGGAGGGTTCCTGGCAGAAGTGCCGGGAGTATTGCGCCGGCCATACGCAAGCTTCGGTTTGCCGGGTGCTGCAAGCCGGCCTGGGGCACCCGGGCGCTGACCGTGAAATTCTCGAGAGTGCGCTGCAGGAAGCTCTTATGAAGGAACTGCCGCGTCTGGAGCGCTTCCTTTCCACCATCAGCGTACTCGCCGCAATAGCTCCGTTGCTCGGGTTGCTGGGTACGGTCAGCGGCATGATCAACACTTTCCATGCCATCACCATCCATGGAACGGGAGACCCCCGCATGCTCTCGGGGGGCATCTCGGAAGCGCTCGTCACCACCCAGCTCGGTTTGATGGTCGCCGTACCGGTCTTGATTCTGCACCATTTCCTGGAACGGCGCGTGGATGCTCTCATCGGAGATATGGAAGAAAAGAGCACAGCTCTAACTGTTATTATGCTCAAAAACAGAGGCATTCGTGATGGAATGGTCAGCCGGGTTGCTTGACCTGTCGAGGGAGGCGCTGCAACTGATGCGGGCCGGAGGCAAAATCATCGTGCCCATTGCGGCCATATCCCTTTGGATGTGGTTTCTGATCCTGTACAAATTGATGCAGTTGCACAGTGCCGGCAGGGAGCGGGTAATCTCCGACAGAGGTCTGCGGAAAGCTCTGCAGGAACAGGCTCTGCAGCCGCAAGGCTGGCTCGCCGAGCTTTTGGCTAATTTTTACGAGCAGCGGAGCCATTGCAGAGAAGTTGACAGACAGCTGCTGCACAGCCTGCTGCAGAAGAAAGCCGCAGAGCTTCGGAAATATATCCCGACCATTTTGGTGCTGGCTTCCATTGCACCCCTGCTCGGCTTGTTAGGCACCGTAACCGGCATGATCTCCACTTTTGACGCCATATCCCGGATCGGCACGGGCAACCCGCGCCCGCTTGCGTCCGGCATTTCCGAAGCCCTCATCACAACCCAATGCGGTCTGGCAGTCGCTATTCCGGGACTGATCATGGGCACTTTTTTGCTACGGCGCGCGCAACGCTTTCAGGGTCGGCTGGAAGGACTCGGCATGAAGCTTTACCGACTTTGTCAAAGCGACCCGGCGACACCCCCTAACTGTGCGGGGCAAAACGAAGCATGAACCCGACCTTTTCCTATCGATATCGACGTTCGCGCAACACGGAGCTGAATATGGCTCCGTTGATCGATATGATCTTTATTCTGCTCATTTTCTTTCTGGTCACGGCGAGCTTCGTTCGGGAAGCCGGTGTGGACGTTAACCGTCCGCAGGCCCACAGTGCCGCCAGCAAAGAGAAAATCGACCTGATCGTCGGGGTGACCGCCGGTGGGGTGATTTTCATCGAAGGCAAGACCATCGACGTCAGGGCTGTGCGACCGCGGATGGAACGGTTTGTTGCAGAAACACCGAATGGCTCCGTTGTGATCGTGGCAGACAAGGAGTGTCAAACGGGAATTGTGGTTCAGGTTCTGGACGCGTGCCGTCTTGCCGGAGTCAAAGACATCAGCCTCTCCGCCGAAAAGAGATCATTGTGAGCGGCTGCAGATTAGCGGATTGTCTTTGGGCACTCTTCGGTGCGCTCTTCATCAACCTGTTGTTGTTCACGGGCATTGCACTGCTCTGCCACGACAAGACACCCGACCGGGTAACGACGCTGTCCGATCCAATACACCTTGCTGCAGGGCGGATTCCCTTCCCGGCTGAACCTGAAAAACCTGCCATGCCCTCGAGCGCTGCCTTGACTGAAATGCCGCAGATCATGAAAAAAATCCCCGAAGCGCCTGTCTACGAGGAGCTGGAACCGCCTCCGGAACCGGCGGCGGAGATTGAAGCTCCCGAATTGGAATGCGAGCTCGAACCCAACCTGCTGGCTGCCGCGAAGATTCCCCGGCCGCTTGATGAATCCACGCATAAACCGGTGCCAACCAAGCGCCCTGCCAATCAACCGGCAATCCAACCCGAGCCTTCAACGGAACAGCAGCCGGCGGCACCCTCGTCCGCTGCGGCAGCCTCTGGAGCCTCCGCCCATGGCAATGCAGCTGCAGCCTCGGCAGGGAGCCCCGGGGATTTCGGGTCGAAAGAGTTCGGGATCGGCGATGTGGACAAGAGTCCGCAGATCGTCCGCAAAGAAAACCCCGCCTATCCGCTGTCGGCCCGGCGACGCAACTTGACCGGCAAAGTGACGGTCAAGTTCCTGGTCGACAGCAATGGAAAGGTGCGCAAGCCGCAGATCCTGGACGCCCAGCCCAAGGGAATTTTCGAGCAGTCCGTTCTCGACAGCATCAGCAAATGGCATTTTAAACCGGGGATCTATCAAGGCAGGGAAGTTGCCACGTGGGTGGTGCTGCCCATTCAATTTCGACTCACGGGGAGTTGAGATGAAAATCCGCAGAAAATCGATCTGTGCGATCCTGATTGGACTCGCAGCTCTCACCTGCTGGAGCCCTGAAAAGTGCTCGGGGCAGGCTGTCCCTAAAGAAGCTCAACGAATTTTGTACGAAGCCCGGCAGGCCCTCGACAAGAAAGATTACAGCCGGGCCCAAGGGATCATTGGCGATTACCTCAAGAACACCAAAAGCGCTCATCCGCTGGCTTACGAAATCCTGGGCAACGCCTGCTACCGCGAAGGTAATCTGATTGCAGCCAATAAGGCATTTGAAAAGGGTTTCGAACTGGCTCCGGACTCGTTTGCGTTGTGCTCCAACCTGGCAACAGTTGCCTATGAGCTGAATGACTTTAAAGAGGCGGCACCCCTTTTTGCTCGGGCTTTCGAGCTTTCCAAGAAACGGGACGCCGATCTGCTCTACCGGGCTGCCGCCGCCTACGCCAAAGCGGGGCGGAAGCAGGAAGCGAACAGGGCACTACTGGAACTGGTCGGTCGGAAAGAAGAAATCAAACAACCCTGGCTGCAGCTTTTGATTCAAACGAGTGTGGACCTGGAAAACTGGAAAGAGGCCGAACAATATCTCACCGAGTACCTGGACCGGTTCAACACCGAGCACGCCTACTGGAAACTGCTGGGGCAAGTCGGAATAAAACTGAAAAGCTACCCGGCCGCCGCCGGTGCACTGGAAGTCGCTTACACCCTGAATGAGGCCGACCCCTCGGACTGGAAGATCCTGGCGAATCTGTATTTTTCCCTGGATGTCCCGCTGCAGGCTGTTCGTTGCCTGGAAAGGGCCTATGGCGCCAACCCAACGCCGGAGCAATGCGATGAGCTGGCGAAAGGCTATGCGCGAGCGCTTCGGATCGACCTGGCCATCCAACAGCTGGATTCGGCAATTCGCCGCCAGCCGTCCGGTCCCCGTTATCTGGAGCTGGGAAAGCTCTATTACCGGTCAGGCCGCTGGCAGGACGCCATCGACGCTCTTAACGCCGCCATCGAGCATCAGCTCGATAGCGGGCTGGCCCATCTGCTGATCGGATTCAGCGCTGCAGAGCTCGGGAACCTGGAGGCTGCCGGCCGCGCATTCAAGGAGGCCGCAAAGGATCAAGCCTACCAAGCTCAGAGCCTGGAAGCGTTGAGTGCTTTACAGCTGCAATCGTAGGAGGCCGTCCGGGAATGCCCTCCGGACGTCGGTCCCGCATGCTTTGTTGGCGGGAATCCACGCCACAAGCAACGCTCCCGGAAGCGTTGTCGGACAGGCTCCTAAATCTCCCACAGCGGGAGGCCTGTCTGTTGGTCGAAACCACGGACAAGGATCGGCTCGTCAAAAGCCTGTAAGATGAATTCGCAGGCAAAGATGATGGTGCCGGGTGCGAGATGGCCGCCGTAGGCTTTGCCTTGCTCGTCCGCCAGGGTGACGTGAGCGTGAACCATGGGCTTTTCGTCCTTAATGGAGACATTTCCGATCAATGCTGTGATTTCCAACTCTTCCTCAAGATCCACGAATCCATACTCATGCCTTTGTTGATCGTAGTAGCCGATGCGAGCCCTTTGCACCGCGCCTATCGCCTCCACCCGACCGCACTGAATCTGCGCATCCACACACATGCGGGTGAGCTCCTCCAGCAGGTCCGCTCCGTGCCTGAGTCTCCCCATATACATTTTCCCCGGTTTGACACCTTTCATACCTGCCATTTCTTCTCCTCCCTGCCTTAGAACAACCGGTCCGATCATGTTGTTATTAAATTTGGCGATTCCATTGGAAATCTTTCGTCAATCCCCGGATGGCAACCAGTCCGGCCGCTAAATACAACAGTGCGGCGGTGACGAAAGTAGCGCGCAAGCCAAAATATGCGGCCACACCGACACCCAACATTGGAGCGAGAGCCCGCGCCCCGGAACCGATCGAATTGTCCAGTCCGTAGACTGCACCTTCTTCGCCCGCTTGAGTGTGTCGCGCCAACAGGGCGCTGATGGAGGGCACAATGCCGCCCAGCGCAACTCCGGCCAGAGCCTGCAGCCCCAGCAGTTGCCAGCCTGCGGTCACCAGGCTCTGCAAAAGGTAGAGAACGAACGAGCAGAGGGAGCCCGCAATTAGAATGCGCTGATGGCCTATTCGATCTCCCAGCCGCCCCAGGTACACGGCGCTGAGTGTTGTAGCAGCCGATGCAATCCCGACCACGAATCCGGTAAAGGTATTCACACGCGCTGTGTCGACCAGCAATTGCTCAACGAAGAGCGGCAAAACGGGAATAAATATCATCCGCCCGAGCTGGTTCATAAAACGCAGCAGAAAGGTAACGGCTACGGCGGGCGCGGATAAAATTCGTCCCCAGCGGAAAACGAAACTGCCATGCCTGCCCGCCAAATGTTTGCCCGATTCGAATTGCTCTTCCACTCCGAAAAGCACCATAAAACCGGCAAAGAGCAAAAGCACGGCAGTAGCATAGAAAGCAGCTCGATAGCCAAAGGCGTCCGCAATGGCCCCACCCAGCATGGGCCCTAAAGCGACGCCTGTTCCCAGCCCCATTTGCAGCAGCCCCATGGCGTAGCCGATGCGTTCCCGGGGTACCGCAGACGCTACCAGCGCATTCGCGGCGCCGATGGTGCCCGTAATGAGTCCCTGTATTGCCCGGAGAAGCACCAGTTCTTCGGCGGAACGAACAAATGCCATCAGCAGCAGGATGAATGCGCCGCCGAACATGGCACGCTCCACCATGACCTTGCGTCCAAAGCGGTCCGCAAGCGATCCCCAAAATGGCGATGCGATCATCATCGTGAAGGCCTGGGCGGAAAACACCAAACCCACCAGCAAATCGAGGTTGAGATGAGCCGCACTGCCCAGACTTTTCACGTACAGGGGCAGAAACGGAAATATGCTGGAAAAGCCGACCGCCGTGATCAGCTCGGCGAAAAACATGATGTACAGCGTTCGCTGCCAGCTCAGCCTTGCATCTCTCAATGTTCAGAAATCCTATTTAGGCCAATGACCGCCCCGCTCCCACCAGGTGAAAGCAATTAGAAGGATTAAGGAAGAGACGATTATCATGCGATCCAGCCAGGTGAGGTGCAGGCTCCGGCGACAGGTGCGGCGTCCTCTGCTGAATCCTCTCATCTCCATGGCCATGGCCAGCTGCTCGGAGAGCATAAAAGACTGAACGGTGAGGGGAACGACTAGAGCAAGGATGTTTTTGATGTTGCGGGGACGGAAATGCAAATCAATTCCCCGTGACAGCTGCGCATCCATAATATTGCGGGTCTTTTGCCTCATCAGTGGAACGTAGCGCATTGCGGTGGCGAGGATGAAGCTGAATGCGTACGGGACATGCATTTTGCGCAGAGCGTCCGCCATTTCTTCGGGACTGATTTTGCTGAAGAAAATGAAGGAAATGCTGAGCAGGTTAAAGAGCTTGCCCGTCGAAAAGAGCGCCTCACGACTGTCGAAGGAGAAGTAAACGACGACAAAAACCAGTGCCAGTGTCGGCCAGAGCAAACGCATCGAGCGTGCCCATTTTGCACTCAGGCCGGTCGCCAGGAGCAGCAAAAGAACCAGGGACGATTGAATGCCGACTGTCTCTAGCCGCGTAGCGGCAAGTACGGCGCCAAGGCCGGCAAAACCGAGAATGAGACCGGTTCTGGGGTCCAAGTTAGCCAAGTGCGGCTTTTCCAAAATCGCCATCATCAAACCTCACATATTCTTGCCGAAGGCTGAGAATAAGTTCAGAGCCGGCCCCATCAACCATTTCTGAGAGACATTGAGGCGATCCGTCGGCCACGATGCGTCCGTTTCGCAAAACAATCCACCGGTCCGTGGCGGCACGCGCAAACTCAAGGTCGTGCGTTACGATAACCAGGGTGAGCCCGCATTCCTCCAGAAATCGGAGGAACCGAGCCAGCGCTTCCTTGAACCGGCCGTCCTGCCCCACCGTCGGTTCATCCAGCACCACCAGGCCAGGCTGCATGACAAAGACGGAGGCAAGCGCCACCCGCTTCTTTTCGCCTTCACTCAAACGATACGGAGAACGGCCGAGAAGCTCATTCAGTTGAAAAAGGCCGCACACCCTTTCGATCCATTCCTCATCCACGCGCTCAAGCATTTCAGGACCCGCCATCAGTTCATCGCGCACGCTTATTTTGAAAAACTGATCGTTCGGGTTTTGAAACGAAAGACCCACATGCCCCGCCAGGGTGTGGGCTTTCTTTCTGCCGAGCTCTTCTCCCGACAATGCAACCGTGCCTTGCGAAGGTCGCAGCAAGGCGTTGAAATGCTTAACCAGAGTAGTTTTGCCCGCACCGTTCGGTCCGATCACAGCAACCGATTCGCCCATCTTGATTTCAAACGAAATATCGTTCAGGATTTCCTTGCCGTTCCTGCGCGAGTGCAGACCCCGCACGACCAGCATAGAGCCCTTGCCGGCAGCGGGCCGCGGTCTGCGCGTGGGATAGCGCGGGATAAGCCGCTTCTCATGAAGGATTGCTGCAGCTTCTTTCGGTGATCCGTCAAAGACGATTGCCCCTTCCTCCAGGATGATACAGCGGGTCGCTTCGCCCACCACGCTTTCCAGCCGCTGCTCTATGACCACCACGGTTTTTCCGCTTCGATGGATGTGCCTCAGCTCCTCCCGGACCAGCGCTATCCCATCCCAATCCAGGTCGGAGAAGGGCTCGTCCAGAACAACGATGGATGGCTCCAGGGCGAGCACCGTTGCAATGGCCGCCAAACGCTTCTCACCACCTGACAGCTTCGCCGGCGAACGGTCGAGCAGATGATCGATATGCAGAGCAGCGGCAACGTGCGCAACCTTCGCATCGATATCCTCGGCCTTCAAATCTGAAGTCTCCAGACCAAAGGCGATATCATCGGCTACCGTGCTGTGAAAAAGTTGAGCCTCGGCGTTTTGCAGCACCAAGCCCACACCGGATGCAAGATCGGCGACGTTCAGCTGTCGGGTGTCAGAGCCGTCCACGCGTACAGAGCCGACCAGCTCCCCATCCACAAAATGAGGGATCAGACCGTTCAGCAGGCAGCCCAGGGTCGATTTTCCCGATCCGTTGGCACCGCAAACCAGAATGTATTCCCCGCCCCCGATGGTGAGGTCAATGCCTTTGAGAACCCGGTCGGAGCCCGGGTACCTGAAATGCACATCGTGTAATTTGATCACGCCTGCCAGATGCCTCCTTTGCGCAGCAGCTGCAACACGACCAAACCAAGCACCGCTCCCCCTACAGAGCTTACACTAAAGGCGATCATGAGGGTCGAAACGGCCATGGTTTTGCCCATCAGCATCGGAGCGACCAGCCAGACGCTGACCAACGACCCCACAATGCCGGTCCCCACAACTTCACCCACTCCCGCCATGTACATGTTTTTGGTAAGGCGATAGGCCAGAGCCGCTAAAAAAGCGCCGAATATGCCGCCGGGAAAAGCCAGCAGGGTTCCAAGGCCGAGGATATTGCGAAGGATCGCCGCGCTAGCTGCAACGGCAACGGCATATCCCGGGCCCAACATAACGGCGCTCAAAACGTTTACCATGTGTTGGGCCGGAAAACACTTGGAAATGCCCACCGGAATGAAAAACGGCGAAAGCGCCACTGCAACGGCAACCAGTATCACGGCTCGCGCGACCTCTCTAGCCTTCATGTTCGACTCCTTCCGTAAGCCAATAATCATCGCATTGACAGCGGCAATAAAAAAGCCGTTTCCCCTGGAGGAAACGGCCCAACCTTCACGGATCCACGAAATATGGCTGGCTGAAGTTGTTCCACAAACCATGAATCTGTTGGCGCCACTTCCCTCCGCTGGTATTACCCAGATCAGGTGATAAGGGTTGTCGAAATCTCACTTCGACTCTCAGCAAAACCACCCCTAGTGACACAAACCATGTATCATAAAGCCGATGGTCGGATCAATCTGTTTCTGTTCCTCCAGGCCCGCCTAAAAGTGGTCCTTAATCAACAAAGCCAGGTTCTCGGGAGGATAGATGATGATCTCGTTGCCGAGCAGCTTCTGAAAATAGTAATCGTCGGCTCGATAATGAGGAACTGCGTTTTGCCGATTGATCAACCTCAAAAAGCAGCGGAAATCTGCATTCCCGATATCCACCGGGGCGCTGAAGCAGGAGAAATTGAAGGTGGAAAAGCCCAGGGTATGGTATCCCTTAAGGGTTCTGGCTATCCCTTCCGCCATGCCGGTCAGTTCCGCATCGCCCCATTCCAGGAAGTTGCTTGCCTGCGGCGTTACGGCATTGACTTCGTTTACGCCGGTAGGAGAATAGGCGGTGAACCACCGGCTGCCGGCTATTTGGCCCAGCCAGCGGGATTGCAGCCGTTTTTCCGTTGCAGCCAGGTCCATCCAGTAGCAGGAACCGGTTCGCTCCGCATAGGCCCGGCTCTTTTCCAGCAACAGCCGTTCCATTGTTCCGGGAAATGGAGAACCGATCAACTGCAGATGCGGATGCAAGACGCTGGAGCCGGCCGGAAAGAGATAGTTGGCGTTGACGGTGAAATGCAGCACGCACGGGTCGACTTCACGGCATCTTCGGATAAACTCCAGCGACACCGCAAATGCGTCTTTCAACAAACTCGCGGGAAAATCGTGCAAAGGCCGGTAATGCTGATTCCCGAGCATGATGACGGCGTGATAAGCCGCCAAGGGAAACAGATTGGGGAATAAAACCGCTTCGCCTTTGACCAGCCGCCCCTCCGGTACAATTTGTTCGGCGTAGCGCGGCGTCGTCTGCCGCCACTTGCCGTCGCAAAGAAAGCACTGCGCTCGCGTTTCCGCCGCCCGCTGCTCCAGATAGGCCGTATCGGTAGGAGGAAACAGAATCGAAGTCTTCTCTGCCAGCCCTGGATTGAGAATGCTCTGATGCCCCAGCAGGGGGTCCAAACGAACTTCGATCTCCTGTTCGTCCAGTTGTCCGTTCTTCAAAGGGTTGTGAAACCGCGCCATCTGCTTCCAATGTTCGAATTGAATTTCCGCCATCTCATCAGCTCCCGTATTTCGCAAGAAGTACTGCTGTTCCGTTATGGCAATGACCGCCATCTCGAACAGAGAAGCCGGCCGCATCGGCTTCAACCCATGAAGACCCCTGGTCACAGGACCTAAAACCGAATCTGCAGAAACCGATTCATAAAAAGGCCGCAGGTCGAGATCGGCAAAAAGCATGCTTTTCACCGCCTCCTTGACTCCAGCCGTCACTTTTGCCCCCTCTGCCCATATTTCCAGTACGGCGGGTCGCGCTGCAACCTGCCGGACCTCAATGATCGCAGGCTCCCCATCTATTCTGACCGGTTTGAGCAGAACCGACTGCAATGCTAAAGGATCGGGTGAGAAGCTTGCCGCCGCTTTCAATGAGAGGGCAAGATCGTAAGGTCCTGACAGAGCTAGGCGGGACTTTTTCATGATTATGGCGGTGACGATTCCTGCAGAGACACAAGAAGGTTGAAATCAACAGCAGCTATCCGGCTGAAGCTTCGCAGTAACAGATTTGCATATCAATGATTTTGATCAGCCTCGGTATCCGGAGCCTTATCGAGCTGGGCGAGCCAGACGGTGGCTTCGCTGTCACTCGGGGCGCGATAGTCCCCGCGGGGCGAAAGCGATCCGCCGGAGCCGACCTTCGGGGCGTTGGGCACACAGCTGCGTTTGTATTGACTCTGTTTGAAGAACCGTTGCAGGAACACCTTCAGCCATCGTTTGATTTCGCCGATGTTGTACTGGTTGCGTTTGGCTTCGGGGATATCAGGCCAGTTGCCCGCGTTAATGTCGTGCCAGGCGCTCCAGGCCAGAAATGCGATCTTTGTCGGCAGATAGCCGAAGCGCAACGTGTAATAGAGATGAAAGTCCTGCAGCTCGTAAGGACCGACCACCTCTTCGGTGCGCTGTGCGGGCTGACCGCAGGCGTTGTCGCCAGGCACAAGCTCCGGGCTGATTTCGGTTTCCAGCACCTCTCTGAGCACTTCACTGGCTTCCGATCCGAGCTGGTTGGTATTCGCCACCCAGCCGATCAAGTACTGAATAAGAGTCTTGGGAACGCTTGCGTTCACATGGTAGTGGGCCATATGGTCGCCCACACCGTAGGTGCTCCAGCCCAGTGCAAGCTCGCTCAAATCGCTGGTCCCCACCACCGGGCAGGCGTGCAGGTTCGCCAAGCGGAACAAATGGCTGGTCCGTTCACCAGCCTGCACGTTTTCAAAGGTGACGTCAAATACGGGCTTGCCTTCGGCGTACGGATGGCCGATGTCTTTCATCATCTGCAGACAGCTGGGGCGAATATCTATTTCCAAAGGCCGGCACCCTACCGCCTCCATGAGACGGCGTGCTTGATTGAGGGTGCGATCGCCGGTGGCGAATCCCGGCAGAGTGCAGGCGATGATGTTTTCCCGGGACACACCCATAACGTCCATCGCCCTGGCACAGACGATTAGCGCCTGAGTCGAATCCAGCCCGCCGGAGACACCGATCACGACTTTATCCGAGCCGATGGCCCGCAGCCTCTTCACCAAGCCTTGCACCTGGATTTCGTAGACCTCATGGCAGCGGTCATCGCGAGTCGCGGGATCGCTTGGGACGTAAGGGAACCGCTCATAGGTGCGTTCGAGCAAGAGCCTATCGCCAGGGGGGAGATCGACCGAAAACCTGACTGTACGAAACTCAGACAAGACCTCGCGGTGACGTGTTGCCGCCTGGCTAAAGCTGTTCTGGCGCATCCGGTCCTGCAGCAAGCGATCTAGATCGATATCGGCGGTGATAATTTGCGAGCCATAGTTGTACCGCCTGGTCTCCGCTAACAGCGTGCCGTTTTCATAGATCATTCCCTGTCCGTCCCAGGCCAGGTCCGTAGTGGATTCTCCAAAGCCGGCCTCGCTGTAAAGATAGGCCGCCAGGCAGCTGCTCGATTGACCGCCGACAAGCTCGCGTCGATAGCTGAATTTGCCGATGGTGACAGGGGACGCCGACAGGTTAAGGAGAACCGTGGCGCCGGCCATGGCCGCATAGGAGGAAGGAGGAACCGGCGTCCAGAGATCCTCGCAAATTTCGGCAAAAAAAGTCAGCAGAGGCTGTTCTTGGGGCTGAAATAGAAGCCGGCCGCCGAACGGGATGTCGTGCTGCCCGCACAGATCGATGGCGTCCTGAACAATGAAATCTCCCGGTGTGAACTGTCGTAGCTCATAGAATTCCCGGTAGTTGGGCAGATAGGTCTTCGGCACTACCCCGAGTATCCGTCCCCGGTAGAGCACAGCCGCGCAGTTGAAAAGCAGGTTGCGTATCTGCAGCGGCACGCCGACTATCGTGATCAAAGGGATTTCCCGGCTGGCGTTCACTATCTTGGACAGCGCTTCAAGACAGCCGTCCAGGAGAGCCTGCTGCTGAAAGAGATCCTCGCAGGAGTAAGCTGAAAGACCCAACTCAGGAAACAGTGCCAACAAAGACTTGCGCCCGGCGGCCTGTTCCATTAGAGCAATCGTCTGGGCGCAGTTATACCGGGGGTCGGCAACCAGCACCTCGGGAATCGCCACCGCAACACGAATGAAATTATGCCGGTATAGATTAAAAAAATCGTTCTTTGTCATTTCCTGACCGCAGATCCCAAAATTGGATGCAAACATGCTAATATCTTTATAATCAAAATGATCGAGCGGTTGCAGTATAAGTGCAGGCGGTCGTCAGGTCAAACCCTAAGGACCCGGGACGGCAGGTTCGTTTAAGGCACTCTTATCAGCCGCTGCCCTGCAACGTCAGCAAAAAAAAGAGCTGTAAATGTCGGCAATAGCAGTCTCGACGTTTTTCGGCGAAATCACAGATGACTGAAATCCCGACTGCGGCATAAAGAACGACGGTGTGCGTAGAACGGGGTCACGTCTTGAAAAATCACTTCACTCTGCTACCGGCCACTATCTTGCTGACCGTCGTATAGTGGATATCGAGACAGTCGGCAATGCCTTTCAATGTATACCCATAGGTGAGCGACACGCTTTTCGGCGTCTGGTGAAACGGCTGGTTAGCTTCCGATGATCTCGTTTAAGCCTTCAATGATTTGGTCCAATTGTTCCGGTGAAACTCTGCCGGTTTTTCTGCCGATTCGCTCTATTGAGAGTGTACGGATTTGACTGATCTTCACCCATGATCGTTTAGGAAGGTCATTAGAGTCGAGCTCAAAGGTGAGAGGAAATCCGGCGCGCTGAGACTGGCTGGTGACGGCCATGGCGATTACTGTGCCTGAGTGCTCGTTGAAGATATCTTGGCTCAGAATGACGACAGGGCGCAGACCGGCTTGCTCTCGTCCTTTTACTGGATTCAGATCAGCCCAGCGAATCTCTCCCCTCAGTATTCTGGCCACTGGTCTAGCTCCTTACCCATGCCCTCTTCTGCCATAGCTTTTTCCGCGGCTGCATTAAGCTTTGCACACTCTCTGGCAAGGCGGTTCCGTTCCAGTTTCTTTAGTTTTTCTTCTACTGCATCCTGAATAGCTTTACTTCGGTTCGGGAACACCTGATCTTTTACCAGTCGGTCAAGCCGGTGCAGTGTGTTCTCATCCAATGTGATTGCGATTTTTGCTGAAGCCATTGCGCACCTCCGGTATGACAATATATCATACCAAACATCCAGTCAAGCAAGAAAGAACACGTCGATGCTCATACAAGCTAATGTCAGCGTTCAGCGGCGCGAGTCTTCGAACGTCTGCTGGAACGCTTTGAGTACGCCCGGCATGGGCGTGAACTTGTGGGGTGAAAGTCCCCTGTACGTGAATCCTGCAAGCGTGCTTTGCACGTTTGCACAAGTACTAGCCGAAGGCGAGGGCGGAACCGCGAGGGACCGTCTGAAGGAAGCCGGAGTGCAAAGCGATGAGCCGACGAACAGAAACAGCATACAAGGCCCAGTCTCCGGGTGAGCTAGCACGACATAGCGAAGCCCCGGATTCAGGAGATAGGGTAAATGCTGCGGTTGTGTCGCCACAGTTCACGTCCTTATCCGGGGAGATCTGCTCGACGGGCATTCGGTCCGTGCCATTGCAGTTCGGGAGTCTGACTGAGGCCCAACTCGAAAGAGTTGGATGTGCCACAGAACCCTACCGCATGAACCGGGGAGCGCCTCCTGGAGCAATCCTTGAGGTGATCGAGCAGAAGTCAGCCGAGGCCATAGTAGCCAACGCCTCCTTTAATCGGGAGGACAAGGTGAAGGGCCGAGCTCAGAGCAGGTAAGGGTCTCAATGTGCTCGCCAGACACAATGAATCCGACCGGATGAGTGATCTGACGGCGCGGCATTGAACTGCCCGATCCCGGTGATCCCTTGCAGTTTGTCAAAGAACTGTGGGGCGCTGAACGCCCAGCTACGGCTTGGCATGCTCTGGGAACCGCCCCGTGCGGACCCGCACGCGGGGTGGTGTGGGGGCTGGGGGAGAAAAACCCCCGGCTACCCTCTTGGAAAACATTCGAAATGAATAATGATGCCCTCTGTCATTAGAACAGTTTGTCAAGTGTGGAGACGCGGCCCCCCGTACGTTCTCCGGAATATTGTATTCGTAAAGGCCGTGCCATATTGTGTTAGACCACTTACTGTTCACTTTTCTTAAAGGCTAGTGTAATCACCCGGGTTTGTCAAATGTGTAGACCTGATAATCATATAAAAGGCACCTCCCTCCATAGCAAGAGTCGTATAATGCTCTGTGATATGGAGTTAAAGCAGCGAACTTTAAACGAGGAGGTGCCGTATGGAATTGTATGCAGGGATTGATCTTCATGCAAGTAACAACTTCATTGGTGTTCTGGACAAGAACGGGAAAAGAATTTTCAAACGAAAGCTGCCCAACATCCCGGAGGAGATCCTCGTGAGTTTGGGCGGATTCAAGGAGCAGATGGTGGGGGTTGTGGTAGAGTCCACCTATAATTGGTACTGGATTGTGGATCTTTTGGGTGATGCCGGCTACCGGGTCCACCTGGCCAATCCCAGCGCCATCCAGAAGTACTCCGGACTGAAGCATGCAGATGATCAACACGATGCCTTCTGGCTTGGCGAAATGCTGCGACTGGGGATTTTGCCCGAGGGCTATATCTATCCCAAAGAAGAGCGACCCATTCGGGATCTTTTGAGAAAACGGGGCCACTTGGTGAGACTCAGGACCTCTCTGGTCTTAAGTCTGCAGAACATTGTGGCCAGGAATTGTGGCGTGCGTTTAAACGTCAATGATGTCAAACGCCTCAGAGAAAATGTCGTTGTCCCCCTATTGGAGGAAAACGAGGATCTCGCCATGGCTGGAATGGTGAGCAAGGAGGCTATTGACTTTCTTACCCGAAAGATTCGGCAAGTCGAAAAGATGGTCGAAGGCAAGCTTAAGCTCAAGGAGCCTTATCGGTATCTTCTTACCATTCCGGGGGTGGGTAGGATTCTCTCCTTGACCATCATGCTGGAAACCGGTCCCGTCGGTCGCTTTCCAGCAGTAGGTGATTACGTTTCCTATTGCCGGAAAGTGAGCTCCAAGTGGATCTCCAACGGGAAAGCAAAGGGCAAGGGCAATAAAAAGAACGGCAACAAGTATCTGGCCTGGGCGTTTTCCGAAGCCGCCGAGCTAGCGAGAAGATATGACTCACAATGCAGGAATTGGTACAACCGCAAAATGCAGAAAACCAACTTCATGGTGGCCCATCAAGCTCTTGCCCACAAACTGGCCAGGGCAGCCTATTGTATCATGAAACGGGAGGTTCCATTTATGCCGGAGAAGCTGTTTGCATGAAAGTTGGCTGGAACGGTAAACCCGGCTAGGGGTTGGATATCCAAGCCATCAGACCTGATTGGAAAACCGTTCCACCCAAAGCCTTATAGAGCCAACAACGTCTTTGCTGCCCATGCCATGAGCCAGTCAAGGGGTGGCTAATAACCACTAGATCTGAAAAAACCACTTGGACATGGCATGGAACCGAAGATTTTCTGGTCCGCTACGGGCGGAAAGGGTTTTCAGCCGGGGGAAACCATTCCCGGCGAGAAGGCCTTAATCCTGATGGGTGACTGGTGCAGTAAGGACTGACACCTCAAAACCTAAAGAAACTACGGCAGTGGTATAGGTGTTGGTGGCTGTATGTGAGTGGCAGGAACAAGCTTTCTTGTCCTGAAACGGTTCAAGAGACATACTGAACGTCTCGCGAGCAGTCAGTAATGGATCAGCTTCCGGGATGAAGCTCACCAGACTAAGGGAGGCGGCAAACCGATAACAAGGGCCGCCTCCGACGAGTCTCGGTTGGACCCATTCTCGGCGGCCCTTGTTATCGGTTTGCTGCTGAAGTGCAGCTCGCGAAAAAGTGTTTCTCTTGCGATGGGGGAGATTTTTCTCTTGATCTAGGCCTTTTAATGGGTGACCCCAAAAGGTGACATCGATCGAGTAGGTACGTTAAACGTGTCAAGAACATCCGGGTGCGTTTGATAGAAGTGCGTACCAATCACTGCGCGTATAATGCGTGATGAATTTTCCTTGAGGAGATCAGACACTTGGTTTCCCGATGAAGCCCATGCAACCGCAAACGCAGCCTCGGAGTGGTTCTCTATCAAGCGGGAAAGCGTTCGAACCAGCGTCTTACTGTTCGCTATCAGTTTCAATGGTCCGTCTCCTTATGGCCTTATGACCCAACAAAAAGCTAACCGGCCGCGCCGAAGCAGCAGTGGTGTTCATTTTACAGCGACTTATGTTGGCTGCCACGCGGATGCGCGGTCCGGTTGAGCGGCGGGTTGGGGCATACATCCTACGGATTTAAGGCAAGCTGAAGGCGAATAGCTTGCTCTACTTTTCGCATATCCTGAACAGACAGCCGCCCCATCATGTCTATCAAACGCTTCTTGCTGACAGTTGTGAGTTGGTCTGCCATTGCTTTGCCTTGCTTTCCATTGACCACCACGTAGGCTTCACTGGGGTACAGGCGATCCGTATTGCTCGTAAAGGGTACAACCTGAACTCGGTTGAGGAATTTGTTGGAAGTATTGTTACTAACGATAACCGCAGGTCTCCTTTTCTGAGTCTCTCCACCTATGGATGGATCAAAGTTCACCCACCAGACCTCACCTCGGTTCATCGCTGACATCTCCGATGGTTGCTTCAGCCCATTCAAGAGCCTCCGACTCACGGGACTCCTCTTCTGCCATTTGCCGGTAGGCTGCTTCCAGGTCCTTTCCCAAAACGTGCGGCCGTACGAGAGACTCTATGAACTGACTGATGTTTCTTCGTCCGATGACCCGATGCAGCCCTTCATAGACCTGCTCATTCATTGTAATTGTGAGTTTCTTCTGCACGATCGTCCTCCTAATACGTATTTACCACGTATTGTACTACCATCTGCCGAAAATGCAAGCAGGGAAGCAGAGTCAGAGTGAAGACGGGCGCCCCAACGTGAAAAGCGGTGGCGGGCCAAGGGGCAGGAGGAACAAAGAAAAGAGCGTCCCCCGCCGTCCGCTGCATTTTTTCGTTATACTTCTATTTTACTGCATCACATCATAGTCTCGTCAGGGACTGTATAAATACGGTCACCAATACGGCCAAAACTTCAAAATCGATCATTTGAGTAGCATTGAGATCGTACAACAGGGTCGCCCGGGCAGGAAACTCATCATCCCGGTCATAAAAAATGAGCTGTAGTGGGATATGCGGAAGCAATTCAAAAATCAGGCTTATCGCACCCGAACCTGCTTCTCCACCTTGGCGCCCGCCATAAGATGCCGACGCTGCTAATAATTCTGGAATGCGCCTTTGAAATCGTTTAATGATGGGCCGCTCCAAAGCGCTACTGGAATAACTTAATCACCGGGGCTAGTCACCAGTCCGGCTCTAACCGGATTCAAATGAATATATCTTGAAAGTTCGGTCGCGTATTCATCCGCATCAACCAGGATCGCCTTGAAACGGCCTTGAAACAGATGCCCGGAACGCCGGCGTTTCGTATTGAAATAGGTCGTGTAGGCTCCGTTAATATGGCGCATGATCCGGGAAAGGTTCCCTTCGGGTGTCTCCAACAGCAGGTGATAATGATTGCTCATAAGGCAAAAGACATGGATCCTTGCACCATAACGCTCGGTTGCCGATTCCAGATAAGCAAGGAATTTTTCTCGGTCCTGTTTGCTCTTGAACACATCCTTGCGCTCATTACCTCTGGAGGTAACATGATAAAAAGCACCGGAATATTGTATTCGTAAAGGCCGTGCCATATTGTGTTAGACCACTTTACTGTTCACTTTTCTTAAAGGCTGGCGTAATCACCTTGTCAAATGTGTAGACCCCCAAAGCATGGATTTCTCCCCCCGATCAAGCCCATCGATCGAGTAGGTACGTTACCCGCCCAACGCCGGCGATAACAAGCGCGCGCCGTAGTACCTGTGATTTTCACAAAACCAAGGCGTGGCGCGCGTCTGGTTCATTGCCTGGTTATGTGTTCTTCTTGGTCTCCTTCTTCACCGCACGTTTCAGGAAGTCGGATGGTGACACCACCTTAACCCCTTGAC